>Ga0208305_10000686_pt1 | contig 16582 bp, 7 predicted proteins | sample ColrivemetaGS741_FD_187605 | JGI IMG/M metagenome (GOLD analysis project Ga0208305, IMG submission 187605) | Estuarine microbial communities from the Columbia River estuary - Flood tide ETM metaG S.741 (SPAdes) (version 2) | ecosystem: Environmental > Aquatic > Marine > Intertidal zone > Estuary... | reverse complement strand
GAGGTTACATTTTCAGCTATTTTACGAAGAATTCTTCGCATAATTTTTCCTGAACGCGTTTTTGGTAATCCTGGAACAAATTGAATTTTATCTAGCTTTGCGATTTTGCCAATTGTACGACCAATGAGATCGTTTATTTCATGTCGTAAAAACTCTTCATTTTCTGGCTTATTATAAACAATTACATACGCATACAATGCATTTCCTTTAATATTATGAGGAAAACCAACAACTGCCGATTCTACAACATTACTATGCTCATTAATTATATTTTCAATTGGAGCAGTTCCTAAATTATGACCTGAAACAATAACAACGTCATCTACTCTTCCAGTTATTCTATAATTTCCTTCTAAATCTCTGAAAGAGCCGTCTCCTGTAAAATACTTCCCTGGAAATGAAGAAAAATAAGTGTCTTTGTAACGTTGATGGTCACCATAAATTGTTCTAGCGATAGAAGGCCATGGATATTTTATACATAATCTTCCTTCAGCAGGATTGCTATTAATTTCATTACCATTTTCATCAACCAAACAAGGTTGAATACCTGGTAGCGGACGTGTAGCAAAGGTTGGTTTAGTTGGTGTTACCCCAGCTAAAGGAGAAATCATAATTCCTCCAGTTTCTGTTTGCCACCAAGTATCAACAATTGGAGATTTTTGTTTACCAATTTTTTCGTCATACCAATGCCAAGCTTCTTCATTAATTGGCTCACCAACAGTTCCTAACACCTTTATTGAACTTAAATCATTTCGTTCGGTTAACTCATTTCCTTGAGCTGCCAATGCTCTAATTGCTGTTGGAGCTGTGTAAAATTGGTTTACTTTGTACTTTTCAACAATTTGCCAAAAACGACTATAATCTGGATAAGAAGGAACACCTTCAAACATTAATGTTGTTGCTCCAGCAGCCAATGGTCCGTAAACAATGTAGGAATGACCGGTAATCCAACCAATATCAGCTGTACAGAAATAAATATCTCCATGTGTATATTGAAACACATTTTTAAAACTATAAGCAGTCTGTACCATATAACCAGCGCACGAATGCACCATTCCTTTTGGCTTACCTGTTGAACCTGAAGTGTATAAAATAAATAGCATATCTTCTGCATCCATTACTTCCGCTTCGCAAACTGCATCAACTTTCGCAATTTCATCGTGCCACCAAACATCGCGTCCGGCTTTCATTTTAATATTTCCATTCACTCTATTTAAAACAATAGAAGTTTCAATTGTTGGACAAGTTTCCAATGCTTCATCCACTATAGTTTTAAAATCAACTGCTTTACTTCCTCTAAAAACACCATCTGAAGTAAGTAACATTTTACATTCAGCATCATTAATTCTTGTTGAAAGTGCTACAGCTGAAAATCCTGCAAATACAACAGAATGTACTGCTCCTATTCTTGCACAAGCTAATACTGCAATTGCCAATTCAGGAACCATTGGCATATAAACACAAACTCTATCACCTTTTTCTACACCATTATTTTTTAATACGTTGGAAAATTTACAAACCTCCGCATGTAATTCTTTATATGTAAAAGTTCTGTTGGCTTCATTAGGGTCGTTTGGCTCCCAAATAATGGCTAAATCATCACCTCTTGTAGCTAAATGACGATCTAAACAATTTTCTGTAATGTTTAATTTAGCGCCTTTAAACCATTCAAATTTTGGTTTATCCCAATCATATTCAACCACTTTATCCCATTTCTTACGCCAAGTAAAAGTATCTGCAATTTGAGACCAAAATCCTTCAGGATCATTAACACTATGCTGATAAGATTTGTAATATTTAATGAAAGAATCAACTTTTAAATCATCTAAAGTTTCTTTTTCTTCTTCAGTTGCATGTTCAAAAACACCAATTTTATGCAATTTGAATTCATGTGTAATTTCATTTACAATTTCAGGATCATCAATTGTTGAAGGAATTGTATACTGAACGCCATCTGCAATGTTTCGTAATAATTTTCGAAGAATTTTACCAGAACGTGTTTTAGGTAATCGTTGAACTAATAATACTCTTTTTAGTGAGGCAACAGGTCCAATTTGTCTTCTTACTTCTTGAACTATTTTATATTCAAGCTCAAAACTAGACACATAATCTCCAGATTTTAAAACAACTAAAGCTAAAGGTATTTGACCTTTCAATTGGTCTTCTATTCCAAAAACTGCACATTCTGCAACTGAAGGATTTGAAGCCACAACTTCTTCCATTTCAGCAGTTGATAAACGGTGCCCAGCAACGTTGATAACATCATCTACACGTCCTGTAATATATACATAACCATCATCATCTGTATATCCTCCATCTCCTGACAAATAATACCCTGGAAATCTTTTCAAATAACCATCAATAAATCGTTCAGTATTCCCCCAAATATTTAACATATTTCCTGGAGGTAATGGCAACTTTACAACTACTAAACCTTCTTCATTTGCACCTAATTGCTTACCTTCTGAATTTAAAATTTGAACATCATAACCAGGAACAGCTTTTGCCGCAGAACCTGCTTTTACAGGTAATGCTTCTATACCCATCATATTTGATAGCATTGGCCAACCAGATTCTGTTTGCCACCAATGATCAATAACTGGAATATTTAATTGCTCTTCTAACCAATGTAAAGTAGCCGCATCGCAACGTTCACCAGCCAAAAATTGGTATTTTAAACAACTTAAATCGTACATTTTTAACAATTCCCCATTTGGATCTTCCTTTTTTATGGCACGAATTGCTGTTGGAGCAGTAAACATAACTTTTACATTATTCTCACTTATAATTCTCCAAAAAGTACTAGCATCTGGAGTTTTTATTGGTTTCCCTTCAAAAACAATGGTTGTATTTCTATTAATTAGCGGACCATAAACAATATAACTATGCCCAACAACCCAGCCTACATCAGATGCTGCCCAAAAAGTATCACCCTCTTCAACTCCATAAACATTTTTCATAGAATATTTTAAAGCAGTGGCATAACCACCTGTATCTCTTAAAATACCTTTTGGCTTTCCTGTGGTACCTGAAGTATATAAAATGTATAAAGGATCAGTTGAATTCATTTCAACACAACCAACTGGCTCTGATTTTTTTACCAACTTCTTATAACTAATATAACGTTCTGTTTTTGGGTTATTTGCACCTAAATTTCTTTGATACACAATTACTTTATCAGGTTTATGTGTTGCTAATTGAACTGCCTCATCAACCAAAGGCTTGTATGCAATTAACCTATCTATCTCCATTCCTGAAGTTGCAGTTATAATTACTTTTGGCTTACAATCATCTATTCTAATTGCCAATTCATGTGGTGCAAAGCCACCAAAAACTACTGAATGAATAGCTCCAATACGTGCACAAGCTAACATACTAAATGTTGCACGTGGCATCATGGGCATATAAATAATTACAGTATCTCCTTTTTTAACACCTAAATCACGCAATCCACCTGCCAATCGAGCCACCTCACTTTGCACGTCATTAAAAGTATAGGTTACTTTTTGTTGGGTAACAGGTGAATCATAAATAATGGCAGCTTGGTCTCCATAACCATCTTCAACATGTTTATCTATAGCCAAATAACAAATATTTAATTTTCCATCAGCAAACCATCTATCAAAACCGTTTTTATCTTTTGATAATATAGTTTGTGGTTTTTTATACCATTTTATATTATTCGCTTGTTCTTTCCAAAATCCTTCAGGATTTTCAATACTGTAATTATAGTGTTTTTGGTAACTCATACTATTATATTTTTATTGGTTATTCAATTCATTAAAATGAATTCAAAAAATTTATTTTAATAAATCTTGTACTTCTTTAACTATCTTTTTTGTTGAAAATGGCTTCGTAATATATTTATCTGCTCCTAATTGTAATCCTAATTCTATATCGGAAACTTTATTTTTTGCTGATAAGAAAATTACTTTAATATCATTTAATTTATGGCTTTCTTTTAAGAATTTTAAAACTTGATACCCATCAACATTAGGCATCATAATATCTAATAAAATAATATCCGGCATATTCAATTCTGCAATTTCGATTGCTTCAGCACCATCCCTTGCTATAAATACTTCAAAATTTTCTTTAGAAAAAATATATTCTAAAGACATTACTATGTTAGGTTCATCGTCTACTATAAGTATCTTTTTCATATTAATTTATATTTAATGGTAACATAAAAGTTAATCTAGCTCCATGGGGTTTTATATTTTCTGCCCAAATTTTACCGTTATGAGTTTCAATTATTTGTTTACTAATTGCTAAACCTAATCCGCTTCCAACTGGTTTTAAAATAGTTTGATTTTTAGATTGATAAAATTTATTAAAAATTGAAATTAACTCATCATTTTCAATTCCTCCTCCATTGTCTTCAACAGAAACTTCAATTTTATTTTGGTTAACATACGTGTACACTGAAACTACACCATTATTCTCTTGCGAAAACTTAATTGCATTTGATAATAAATTGATTAGTACTTGTTGAATTCTATCTTCATCATATAATACTTCCTCATTTTTATTTCCAACGCTATTAATTTTTATTCCCTTATTAAGAGCTAATTGAGCAACTGAATTAATTGATTTATCTATTGTACTTTCAATAAAATTTAACTTTAAGTCTAATTTTTCTTTACCAGTAGCTAATTTCTCTAAATCTAAAATATTATTTATTAATCTGCTAATGCGCTCACTTTCAGTTAATATACTTGATAGGAACTTATTTTTTGTTGTATTATCAACATCATCATTTTCTAATAGAATTTCTGAAAGAGCTTTAATTGACGTGATTGGTGTTTTTAATTCATGAGCAACTGTATCTAAAAATTCATCTTTTTGCTTATCACGTTCTTTTAATTCTTTATTTGATTCTTTAGCTTTTTGGGTTTCATCTAAAATATTTAGAACCTCCGGTAAACTTATTTCTTCTTCTTTTACAACTGATGAAATTAAAATTCTTGAGGAGGCACTTCCAATGCTACCTGTCAATAATTTTTCAGAAAAATTTACCAATCTGGCATCTGCTAGCTGTGTGTTTTTATCTATATTATATTTCATGTAAAACAAATTCAACGCTCTTTCAGTTCTATTCTCTCCTAAAAATCGGGTTAAAACTTTCCTCAAATCTTTAACATAAGCTTCTCCTTTCCAAACATATGCATCTTCATGTAATGCTGCATATTTTGTACTATCTACAAACATTTCAGCAAAATTTCGTTCTCTATAATTTCCTACTACACTAACAGAATATATGGCATACACTATAATATTAAAAAATAAGCTCCAAAAAAATGCATGTGGAACTGGTTCAAATAGTTGCAGCCCAAATAACTCATAAGGCTTTAAAAAATTTAAACCTAAAATTCCTTCATTCACAAATGAAGATGTAATTAACTGTGAATCAATAGAAAATGGAATTACAAGTGTATAAACCGTTATAAAAAATCCAATTATAATTCCATATATAGCTCCTTTTGAAGAACCTCTTCTCCAAATTAATCCACCAAAAAATGCTGGTGCTAATTGAGCTATTAATACAAATGAAATTAATCCAATTGAAACTAAAGATCTATCTAGCGTAAAACTTCTATAGAAAAAATATGCTAAAACTATTAATGAAAATATAGCAACTCTTCTAATTTTTTTGATAGAGCCTGTATTTTCTTCAGATTCACTTTTGCTATATTTTTTTAAGAATCCGTAAGGAATAATTAAATTGTTGCTCAACATAGTTGATAATGCCAATGTTGAAATAACCACCATAGAAATTGCGGCAGAAAATCCGCCTAAAAATACTACTAATGCTAAAATTTCATTTCCATTATTAAGAGGTAACATTAAAGTAAATAAATCGGCATCAACTTGTTTATTATGAAAGATTACATTACCTCCCCAAGCTATAAAAATTACGAAAATATTAAATAACAACAAGTATAAAGGAAACAACCACGTTACTTTTTTTAAATATTTTTCACGTTCATTTTCAACTACAGTTACTTGAAATTGCCTTGGTAATAACATAATTGCCGTCATAGATAACAAACTCAAAAAGAACCAGTTAAAACCTCCCTCTATTCCATTTATTGTTTGTTGCTCTTCAAAACCTGGCAATAAAGAAGCCTGATTATAAATATCAGAAGGGCCATTAAACAAATAGAATGTAACATAAATTCCTATTACTAAAAAGAAAACCAATTTAATTATTGATTCTAGAGCTACTGCTGTTATAATTCCTTTATGCCTTTCAGTTGCATCAGTATGTTGCGTTCCAAAAAAAGCAGCAAAAATGGCTAATAATATAGCTATATAAAAAGTTGTATCATATATTATTGAGCTTGAAATAACAGTATGATTTGTGATAACATTATAAGTTTCAGAAATTGCTTTTAGTTGTAATGAAATATAAGGAACAATTGCTAAAACGCATACCACTGTTACAAGAGCACCTAAAAATCTATCGTTTCCATAACGCAATGAAATAAAATCAGCTAAAGAAGAAATTTTATTCCCTTTTGAAATTCTAATAATTTTACGCATTAAAATTATCCAAGTTGGGATAATAATAATTGGACCCAAATAAATGGTTAAGAATTTTAAACCTGATGTTGCAGCTAAACCAACACTTCCATAATAAGTCCAAGCTGTACAATAAACAGCAAGTGATAGAGTATAAACATAAGGGTTATTTACCCATTTACTTTTGGCGTTTTTTTCAGCCCAATAAGCTACATAAAAAATGACAGCCAAGTAAACTAAAATTACAGATATCACTAAAAAATTACTCATAATATTTTTTTAAAATGATATATGATGAAACAATACTAAAAACCCAAACAAAAAAAATGTATAAATAAATAACAGGAATTCCAATAACAGAAATAGCACTATTAAAAATTAATATGATTGGAATATTTAACAAGCATAATAAAATAATAGCTAATACAATTAATTTTTGTTGGTGCCTTTTCTTCATTAAATATTAATTTTATCCTAAATATATAAAAACAGCACTACAAAATTTATAGTGCTGCTTCTTGTACTAAATATTTACTAATGTCCGTTAGCTTCTCCTGCTCCAGAAGGTATCCTTATGTGTTCAACTATTTCTTGAACATCTTCTGGTGGTGCTGGTGTTACTCTAGAAACTATTATTGAAACAACAAAGTTTACAATCATTGCAACAGTTCCAAACCCTTCTGGTGATATCCCAAACCACCATTCACTAGGATCTGGAGTTTCTCCAATCCATCCTAATTTATATTTCGCCATATAAAAAAACATTAATGACAAACCTACAACCATACCTGATATTGCCCCTTCTTTGTTCATACGTTTATCGAAAATTCCTAATAAAATTGCTGGGAAAAATGATGCTGCTGCCAATCCAAATGCTAAGGCAACAACGGCGGCGACAAACCCAGGTGGATTTATACCAAAATAACCTGCAATTAAAACTGCAACAAAAGCACTTAAACGCGCTGCTAATAATTCCCCTTTTTCAGAAATATCTGGTTTTATAATTTTTTTGAATAAATCATGAGAAATTGAAGATGCAATTACCAATAATAACCCTGCTGCTGTAGATAAGGCTGCTGCCAAACCACCTGCTCCAACTAATGCTACTACCCAGTTTGGTAATTGTGCTATTTCAGGGTTAGCCAGAACCATAATATCTCTATCAATTTCTAACTCATTTGTTTCTTTATCAGCTACATATTGAACAATACCATCAGCGTTTTTATCATCAAATTTTAACAATCCGGTTTTTTCCCAATTATTAAACCACTGTGGTAATTCTTCATATTTAGTATTACTAACAGTTTCAACTAATTTAATTCTTGCAAAAACTGCAACTGCAGGAACAGTTGTATATAAAATGGCAATAAATAACAATGCCCATCCTGCTGAAACTCTAGCATCTTTTACTTTAGGAACTGTAAAGAAACGAACTATAACGTGAGGTAAACCTGCTGTTCCAACCATTAATGCAGTTGTAATTGCAAAAACATCTATCATAGATTTGCTTCCTGAGGTGTATTCATGAAAACCAAGTTCGGTTGATAAACCATCTAATTTATCTAACAAATAAATACCATCTTCACCTGTTCCTCCAAATCCTAATTGAGGAATTGGATTTCCAGTCATTTGAAATGAGATAAATATTGCTGGAACCATAAATGCAAAAATCAAAACACAATATTGAGCAACTTGTGTATATGTAATTCCTTTCATTCCTCCTAAAACAGCGTAAAACAATACAATTGCCATACCTATGTATACACCTGTATTAATATCTACTTCTAAATATCTTGAAAAAACAATTCCAACGCCACGCATTTGCCCTGCAACATAAGTAAATGAAACTATCAATGCTGCAATTACTGCAACTACACGTGCTGTGTTTGAATAATATCTATCACCAATAAAATCTGGCACCGTAAATTTTCCAAATTTTCTTAAATAAGGCGCTAAAAGTAATGCTAATAATACATATCCACCAGTCCAACCCATAAGGTAAACTGAACCATCATATCCTGTAAAAGACACAATACCTGCCAATGAAATAAATGATGCTGCTGACATCCAATCTGCCGCTGTAGCCATACCATTCATAATTGGTGGAACTCCCCCACCTGCAACATAAAATTCTTTTGAAGATCCTGCTCTTGCCCAAATTGCAATTCCAATATAAAGTGCAAAAGTTAATCCAACAAGTATCCATGTCCATGCTAATATTCCCATGATTTAATTTTTTAATTTATTAATTATTCGTCTACGCCATATTTTTTATCTAGCTTATTCATCAATCTTACATAGACAAATATTAAGATAACAAACACATACATTGACCCTTGTTGTGCAAACCAAAAACCAAGTTTAAATCCAGCAAATTTGATGGTATTTAACTGATCTACTAATAAAATTCCGAATACATAGGAAACTAAAAACCATATACTTAACAAAATTGCCAAATAGCCTAGGTTTTCTTTCCAATATGCTTTCATATCTGTTTTTGACATAATGGTACGTTTTAAAATTTATAAATTGCTGTTGTTAGTAATCTGAAATTATTTACTGAGTCAGTGCTAGAAGTGATATCTCCATTTCCATCTATTGAACCATATTGAGCATTTGTATATTCACCTTCAACACCTATAGTTAGCGCTCCTGACTTCCATCCTATTCTTGGAGAAATTCTATACGCATTTTCAACAGTTCCTAAAAAACCATTAACATACGTTATTGCTTCACCAAAACCTCCATTTTCAGTATATCCACCAAATAAACCCCATTCCATTGTTTCAGAAAAATCACCACTTAATTCAGTCCACATAGAAAGGGTTTTATTATTTACAAAATCTCCATTTATAGCAGTTCCAAAACCTCCAATTTGAAGCACATCAGTCATATTTTGGCCATATGTAGCCTCGGCTTTCCAAGTAGCATCACCAAGTTTAGTTCTAAAGTATCCTATAAAAGCTGTACTTGTTAAATTATCATCACCTAAATTTGGTCGAGTAGATTTAACATTAAAACCGACTCCTCCTAAAGTTTCACTTGCTTTCCCAAATTGTAATTGAGTATGAAATTGTGGAATTCCAGATTTACTTACACTTGCTCCTCTAGTTTGAAAATCTCTTTCAGTAAATAAAACTCCAATAAACTTAACATTGCCTTTTGTTGTTACACGTAATTGAGGATTTCTTGAAAACGGCTGAAATGGTACACCTGTATTAAATGAATAAGTACCAGGAAATACAGCTGTTACAAACATTGGATGCCAGTACTGACCCATTAAAATTTCAATTTTATCATTTGAAAGTTGTACAAAAGCATGTCTCAAACGCAACTCTCCAACTGATGCGTCAGAGTTTCCAAAAAAGGCAGCTTCAATAGCTCCTGAAGTTTTCATACCAAAAAAGTCTGGGCCTGTAATTGCCGCTTTTAACCTTGTTTGAATTGATAAAATATTAAAGTTAGATTGATCATTCAAATCTTTTCCTCCAACAATATTTTCTGATGCAGGTAAAATGTTAAAGTGTCCTTCTCTAGCATTTACTACCTGTCGCGTGTCATACATAAAGTCAGTTTTAACAAAGCCGCTCCAGTTAATACCAAAATTTTTGTTTGCATCACTTGATTGACTATAACCGAAAGTAATTGAAAGTAATGTAATTAAAACTACTGAAATTTGATTTTTCATATTGTAAATTAGGTTAGTTAATAAATTTTTAAAATAATTTTAACCTCAACAATATGACAAGAAAAATGAATGATATGAAATTTTATATATATTTATGCTAATAAGTATAGCTATCCTTTAAATCGCTCCCATTTTATAAGCATAAATTTATCACCAAGCTCAGTAACAATTGCACCTGCACCAATTAAATTTTTATTATCAGAAAAATATTTAGCTAGCTCAACAGCATTTAAAATTTTATAAGTAGAATGATATTCAAAACTATAAGGGCGTTTTATATTGTATTTTTTAACCCAATTTATAATGCTCACATGCGATATTCCTAAAATACGTTCAATTTCTCTATAGCTTAAACCTTCTAAATATAATTGTAACGCTTTATTCACATAATACGAGTCAATTTGCTTTCCAATTTTATTTACTGTAAAATAATAGCTACATTTTTTACACTTATATCGCTGTCTATCTTTTATAATTCCACTCTTAACATACTGATTTGAAATACAATTTGGGCAAAATTCTATATTCATATATATTATTTTTGCATAAATATACTTATTTAGCATTATAAATCAAAAATTAAATTACAACTCAAATGGATTTAACAATTTTATAAAAAATTCAAAACATTTTTGATATTATGATTTTTCACATTATTATTCACAAAATCAGCATTTTTTTATAATCCATATTTTTAGATATATCACAAAATCAAACAACTATTTTCGGTATTTAATTATCAATAACGTTTTCTTATTTTCATTATCATAATTACAACGATTTCGTAGATTTGAAACATTTTTGAATGTATTTTCGTTATTTTTGTAAACATTCAAAAAACTAAATTCAATTATGATTAAACAACAAGGGCTTTACCTACCAGAATTTGAGCATGAAAACTGTGGCGCGGGGTTTATTTGTAACTTAAAAGGAGAAAAAACCAACCAAATTATACATGACGCCTTAGAAATACTAGTTCAACTAGAGCATCGTGGTGGTGTAAGTTCAGATGGAAAGACAGGAGATGGTGCAGGGCTTTTAATAGATATTCCACATGAATACTTTAAAAGAGTGTGTAAGTTTGATATTCCTGCCCAAAGAGAATATGCCGTTGGAATGGTTTTTTTACCTAAAAAAAATAATCAATACCAATTTTGTAAAGATATTTTCGAAAAAGAAATTAAAGAACAAGGCCTTTCTATTTTAGGATGGAGAAAAGTTCCTGTAGATTCTTCACAATTAGGGCCAATAGCATTGGCTTCAGAACCAGCTATTGAGCAAATTTTCATTGCTAAACCTGAAGGTACTTCTGATGAAAATTTTAAAGCAAAACTATACGCAGCTCGTAAAATTACAGAACACATAATTGCAGACTCAAAAATGTCTGAAAGTTCATATTTTTACCTTCCAAGCTTATCAACTACAACGCTAATATATAAAGGTATTATTATGCCTGAAGATATTGGCCCATATTATACGGATTTACAACAACCCGATTTAGTAACTCGATTAGCTTTGGTACATCAACGTTTTTCAACAAATACAATGCCTTCATGGGAATTGGCGCAACCATTTAGATATATGTGTCAAAATGGTGAAATTAATACGTTGCGTGGTAATGTAAGTAGAATGCGTGTGCGTGAAGAAATAATGATGAGTGATGTATTTGGACCTCAAATAGAAAAATTATTCCCAATTATTTTACCTGGAAAATCAGATTCCGCCTCAATGGATATGGTTGTAGAACTATTAACTCATTCCGGAAGATCATTGCCTGAAATTATGATGATGATGATTCCTGAAGCTTGGGAAAAGCACAAAACTATGTCCGAAGAAAGAAAAGCGTTCTATGAATACAATGCTTGTATTATGGAGCCTTGGGATGGCCCAGCTTCTGTTCCTTTTACAGACGGTGATTATGTAGGGGCTTTATTAGACCGTAATGGATTAAGACCTTCAAGATATACAATTACAAAAAGTGGAAAACTAATTATGGCATCAGAAATTGGTGTTGTAAATATTGATCCTTCAGATGTTGAAGTTCACGGAAGATTGGAGCCAGGAAAAATGTTTTTGGTTGACATGAATGAAGGGAGAATTATTAAGGATGAAGAAATTAAAAGTAAAATTGTTTCTGAAAGACCTTATAAAAGATGGTTAGATGAAACAAGGCTGCATTTGAAAGACATTCCTTATGAAAGTGAAGTTTGTCCAATTGAAACAATTGATATTAAGACAAGACAACGCTTATTTAATTACACCATTGAAGATATTCAAGAGGTCATTACACCAATGGCTCAAAACGGCAAAGAAGCTTTAGGTTCTATGGGTACAGATACACCTTTAGCTGTTTTATCAGACAAACCTCAACTAATTTCAAATTACTTTAAACAATTATTTGCACAAGTTACAAATCCACCATTAGATGGAATTCGTGAAGAAATTGTTACTGATATTAGTTTAAACTTAGGTAAAGACAGAAATATTTTCAGCATTACTGAACGACAGTGCAGAAAATTAAGAATTCAAAATCCTGTTATTTCAAATAAAGATTTAGAAAAAATAAAAAATGTTTCAGCTTTAAAGTTTAAAGCAGAAACTTTTAAAATACTATACGAAAAAGATAAAGGATTAAATGGTTTAGAAGAAGCTTTAGACGCTATAATTATTCAAATTACAAAAGCAATTGATAATGGCGCAAACATTATTATTTTATCAGACAGAGGAGTAAACAGACAGTTTGCTCCAATTCCATCGTTATTGGCTTGCTCTTATGTAAACCACCAAATGAATCGCCTGCGCAAAAGATCTTATTTTGACATTATAGTTGAATCTGCAGAACCTCGTGAACCACATCATTTTGCTACTTTATTCGGTTATGGTGCAAGTGCCATAAATCCATATATGGTAAATGAAATTATTAGAATGCAAGTTCAGGAAGGTTTTATTAAAGATTTAACCGAACAAAAAGCCGTTGATAATTTCAACAAAGCTATTGGAAATGGTATTTTAAAAATTATGAACAAAATTGGAATCTCAACATTGCACTCTTACAGAGGTTCTCAAATTTTTGAAATTGTTGGTTTTAATTCTCAATTTGTTGAAAAATATTTCCCTTATACTGCATCAAGAATTGAAGGAATTGGATTGTATGAAATTGAAAGAGAAATTAATGAAAGATACAAATATGCGTATCCAGATACTTGCATAGATAAACGTTTAGGTTTAAATATTGGTGGAGATTATAGATGGAGAAGAAATGGAGAAAAACACATGTTCAATCCAACTACAATTTCAAAATTACAACAAGCTGTTAGGCTAAGTGACCAAGCAAGTTATGATGTGTATGCAAAAGCCATAAACGAACAATCTGAAAACTTAATGACTATTCGTGGATTGTTTGAATTTGACAACTTAGATCCTATTCCATTAAATGAAGTTGAACCTTGGACAGATATTGTGAAACGTTTTAAAACCGGAGCAATGTCATATGGTTCTATTTCACGAGAAGCACATGAAAATTTAGCCATTGCTATGAACAGAATTGGTGGAAAATCAAATTCTGGTGAAGGTGGTGAAGATAGAAAACGTTTCCAAAAAGATATTAATGGAGATAGCAGAAACTCAGCTATTAAACAAGTAGCTTCAGGTAGATTTGGAGTTACCTCACATTATTTAACAAATGCAAAGGAAATTCAAATTAAAATGGCTCAAGGAGCAAAACCTGGAGAAGGCGGACAACTGCCTGGTGAAAAAGTTTTACCTTGGATTGCTGCAGCAAGAAACTCAACTCCTTTTGTTGGATTAATTTCTCCACCTCCACATCATGATATTTATTCAATTGAAGATTTAGCTCAATTAATTTTCGATTTAAAAAATGCAAATAGAGAAGCGAGAATAAATGTAAAACTAGTTTCAGAAGTTGGTGTTGGAACAATTGCAGCCGGAGTTTCAAAAGCAAAAGCAGATGTTGTTTTAATTGCAGGTTATGACGGAGGAACTGGAGCATCACCGCTTACATCATTAAAACATGCTGGTTTACCTTGGGAACTTGGCTTAGCTGAAGCTCAACAAACTTTGGTGTTAAATAACTTAAGAAGCAGAATTGTAGTAGAATGTGACGGCCAATTAAAAACGGGTCGTGACGTAGCAATAGCAGCATTATTAGGTGCTGAAGAATTTGGTTTTGCAACAGCTCCGTTAGTAGCTTCAGGATGTATTATGATGCGAAAATGCCATTTAAATACATGTCCAGTTGGAATTGCAACTCAAGACAAAGAATTGCGTAAAAACTTTAAAGGAACTCCAGAACATGTCATTAACTTCTTCTATTATATTGCGGAAGAGTTAAGAAATATTATGGCTGAATTAGGTTTCAGAACAATGGATGAAATGGTTGGTCAAACGCATAAAATAAATGCCAATAAAGCCATTACTCATTATAAAGCAAAAGGACTTGATTTATCTGCAATTTTACATAGACCTGCGGAATACAGTAAAATGACAGTAAAGAATACTGAAAAACAAGATCATAACTTAGATAATGTTATGGACTTCAAAATTCTAAAAGATTCACACAGAGCATTATATAGAAAAGAAAAAATGACACTGGCTTATCCAATTGCTAACACAGACAGATCTGTTGGAGCTATTGTAAGTAATGAAATCTCGAAAATATATGGTCATTTAGGTTTACCTGAAAACACTTTAAATATTAACTTCACAGGTTCTGCTGGTCAAAGTTTTGGAGCTTTTGGTGCACATGGTTTAACATTTACAGTTGAAGGTAATACAAATGATTATTTAGGAAAAGGGTTATCTGGCGCTAAATTAATTGTAAAGAAACCAGCTACAGCAACATTTTTAGCTGAAAAAAATGTCATTATTGGAAACGTTTGTTTATTTGGTGCAGTTGATGGCGAAGCTTATATAAATGGTATTGCAGGTGAACGTTTTGCAGTTAGAAATTCTGGAGCAACTGCGGTTGTTGAAGGTGTTGGTGACCATTGCTGTGAATATATGACAGGTGGAAAAGTGGTAGTTTTAGGTAAAACAGGAAGAAACTTTGCTGCTGGTATGAGTGGTGGAATTGCATACATTTACGATCCAAAAAATAAATTTATCAACGGATTGTGTAATACTGACACTATTGAATTTGAAGATATATTACCAGAAGATGCACAAGATTTAAAAGCATTAATTGAAAAACATGTGCTTTATACAAATAGTAACCTTGGTAAAGAATTATTAACAAATTGGGAAACTAGCTTAAGTAATTTTGTTAGAATTATGCCAATTGAATACAAACGTGCCTTAAAACGTTTAGAGACAGAAGAACAAATGGTTGAAGAATTAACAGCATAAACAATGGGTAAAGTAACAGGTTTTAAAGAATTTGAAAGAAAAGACGAGGCATACACTGACGTAAAAAAACGTGTAGAGCACTATAAAGAATTTACAATTTCACTTAGTGAAAAAGAAATAACAAAACAAGGGTCTCGCTGTATGGATTGTGGAATTCCATTTTGCCATAGTGGTTGTCCGTTAGGAAATTTAATTCCCGATTTCAATCATATGGTCCACCAGGAAGAATGGCAAAAAGCATCTTGGATATTACATTCAACAAATAATTTTCCTGAATTTACTGGAAGATTATGCCCTGCACCTTGCGAAAAAGCTTGTGTTCTTGGTATTATTGAAGATCCAGTTTCAATTGAAAATCTTGAAAAAAATATTGTAGAACGCTCCTTTAAAGAAGGATGGATTAAACCACTTCCTCCAAAAACAAGAACTGGAAAAACAATAGCTATTGTTGGCTCTGGCCCTGCTGGTTTGGCAGCTGCACAACAACTAAATAGAGCAGGTCATACAGTAACAGTTTTTGAAAGAGATGATGAATTGGGAGGATTATTAAGATACGGTATTCCAAACTTTAAATTAGAGAAAGAAATTATTGATCGCCGTATTGCCATTTTGAAAGCTGAAGGAATTCAATTTCAAGTAAATGTTAATGTTGGTGTAAACTACAAAGTAGAACAATTAAAATCTTTTGATGCTGTTGTTTTATGTGGTGGAGCAACTGAAAGAAGAAGTTTACCTACTTTAGGAGCAGATGCTGTTGGAGTTGTTCAGGCAATGGATTTTTTAACACAACAAACTAAAGTTCTCTTTGGAAAAGAAGTTAAAGACCAAGTATTAGCAACAAACAAACATGTTATTGTAATTGGTGGTGGTGATACTGGTTCTGATTGCGTTGGAACATCCAATAGACAAGGAGCAAAATCGGTTACTAATTTTGAAATTATGCCAAAACCTCCAGGGCAACGATCTCCTTCAACACCTTGGCCATTTTGGCCATTACAATTAAAA
>Ga0208305_10000666_pt1 | contig 16839 bp, 10 predicted proteins | sample ColrivemetaGS741_FD_187605 | JGI IMG/M metagenome (GOLD analysis project Ga0208305, IMG submission 187605) | Estuarine microbial communities from the Columbia River estuary - Flood tide ETM metaG S.741 (SPAdes) (version 2) | ecosystem: Environmental > Aquatic > Marine > Intertidal zone >... | reverse complement strand
CACATCAAAATACGTTTCAAAATCAAAACCTATTTCTACAGTTTTATCAATATTTAATGGTGTATAAGTAATAATATTGGTAGAATTATCCTGTAATGGTAATTCAAAAATATTATTTTCATAAGATCTATAATACACTTCAAATGTGAACTTATCATTAACTGTTGTTCCTAATAAAAATTGATTATTAAATACTGGTCTTAGTTCTGGGTTGCCTGTAACAACTGTATAGTCGTTCAAATAAAATTTAAACGGATTTAAGTTACTATAATTAGGTCTTTCTATGCTCCTTTTGTATGTTACATAGGTGTTTGTTTTTTCTGAAAATTGATAACTAAAATTGGCTGTGGGGAAAATTTCAAAATAATCTTGCTTTAGTTTATCTGTTTCTGGAGAACTGTTTTCTAGTGAGGTTTGTTCTGCTCTTATTCCTGCTTTAATATTCCATTTTTCATTACTAAACCCATAACTTAAATAGCCTGCATAAATGTTTTCATTATAATTAAAAATATTAGAATTAATATCACTAAAAACACTTTGATTTCCTATAATATCAAAATGATTAATTTCGCTTTCTGTTTTAATGTCAGAAAACTTAATTCCCGTTTCTAATGAAGAAGTCTCATTTAATTTTGTTGAAAAGTCAACCTGAGATGTTAAAATATCTGTGTCTTGATTTGCAAGTGTATTATATGCTGTAGTATCGTAAATACTATTTATTGAAATATACTTACTATTTACTTTTTGATTTCTATCGTAATTATAATTAGTATAATGAGAATTCCAAGTTAGTTTTGAGTTTTCATTAAACTCAATTATATAGTCTAAATCAAATCCTAAGTTTTGTTTATGATCCCTAGATATATTATGAGACCTGATGGCATTAAAATCTGTATCACCTGTTATAGAAGCAATACCATTTGTTAGATATTTAAAATAAGGTAAAAATTGTGTGTTTGCAGATAGCGCTATTGTACTTTTGGGACTAAGCTTATAATCTAAGTTTACACCTAGATTATGTGTTTCGAACCAAGTATTTCTATTTAAATTTGTTTCCCAATTTTCATTTGTATAATAAATATACTCTTGAGACTCTCTATTTTCTTTATTCTTAATATAACTATAGTTTACAAATACATCTAACTTTGAGCTCTTATAGTAATGAGATGTTCCAAAATTGTATTTCGGAAAAACCCCTTGCGTGTAATTTGTAAATAAATTACCATTATAGCCTGTTACTAGATTTTTTGACATTTCAATGTTAATTACAATCCCACTATCAGCGTCATATTTAGCTGAAGGGTTTGTAATAACTTGAACAGATTTAATGTTAGAGGCGGAAGTGCCTTCTAAAAGGTCTAAAAGTTCGGTGGAAGATAAATGTACTTTTCTATCGTTGATGTATATTACAGGATTATAACCTTTAACCAGTAAGGCGTCATCAATAACCAAAACACTTGGAGTGCTTCTTAAAACATCTATTATGTTGCCTTCGCTTAATGAAGTGTTTTCTACATTAAAAACCAATCTATCAACTTCACGTTTTACTGTTGGTTTATTATATACAAGTTCAACTTCGGTAAGAGATTCAATTGATTCTTTAAGCTCAATTTTATCTAAAATTTTATTTTCAGAAATTTTAAAAGACATATAATTATCTTCAAACCCTACATAACTTGTTTTTAAAATATAATCTCCATTTTCAATGTTTTCAAATTTGAAGTCTCCAAAGTCATTAGAAGAAGTACCGCTTACAAAAACAGAGTCTATTGCTTTTAATAGTAATAAGTTAGCGTATGCTATAGGTATGTTTTCTTTGTCCATAACAGAGCCAGAAATTGTGTGCTGAGACCACACAAGTGTAGAGCATATCATGAAAAGTATTCGTATTATATATTTTCCCTCCAGAATAACTTTCATTTATATTATATTACAAACATAAAACAATTGAAGCAAACTTATTTACTGAAAAACCGTAATTAGTTGATATTTCATACAATAATAAAATTATTAACTTAATTTATGGTGTGTTTGCGCTGTTTTATTTTGGATTTTTTATGTGATAAATTTGATTACTTTTGCAGCAAGTGGCAAAAAGCCAAATTAATAAGTATAAATGAAGAACATTAGAAATTTCTGCATTATTGCACATATAGATCATGGTAAGAGCACGCTTGCAGATAGATTGCTAGATTTTACAGGTTCTGTAACTGAGAGAGAGAAACAAGACCAGTTATTGGATAGTATGGATTTGGAGCGCGAACGTGGTATTACTATTAAATCGCACGCTATCCAGATGGATTATACTTATAAAGGAGAAGAATATATTTTAAATTTAATAGACACTCCTGGTCACGTAGATTTTTCATACGAAGTTTCTAGATCTATAGCAGCTTGTGAAGGTGCTTTACTTATTGTTGACGCCGCACAAAGTATACAAGCCCAAACTATTTCTAACTTATACTTAGCATTAGAGAATGACCTTGAAATCATTCCTGTTTTAAATAAAATTGACTTACCAAGCGCAAACCCTGAAGAAGTTACAGATGATATCGTAGATTTATTAGGTTGTAATCCAGAAGATATAATTCCGGCAAGTGCAAAAACCGGATTAGGAATTGAAGAAATTTTAGAAGCAATTATAGAGCGTATTCCCGCTCCAAAAGGAAAAGAAGATGAATCGCTTCAAGCGTTAATTTTTGACTCTGTTTATAATCCATTCAGAGGAGTAGAGACATACTTTAGAGTTTTAAATGGTTCTATTAGAAAAGGGCAGAATATAAAATTTATTGCAACTGGTAAATCTTATTTCGCAGACGAGGTTGGGACTTTAAAGCTAAAACAAGTACCCAAACAAGAAATAAAAACAGGAGATGTTGGTTATCTTATTACAGGAATTAAAGATGCTTGCGAAGTAAAAGTTGGCGACACCCTTACTGATTCAAAAAACCCAACAAAAAATATAATTGAAGGGTTTGAAGATGTTAAGCCAATGGTCTTTGCAGGTATTTATCCAGTTGACACTGATGATTATGAGGAATTACGCTCATCAATGGAAAAGCTACAACTTAATGATGCTTCGTTAGTTTTTACACCTGAAAGTTCTGCAGCGCTTGGTTTTGGGTTTAGATGTGGGTTTTTAGGTATGTTACATCTTGAAATTATTCAAGAACGCTTAGAGCGTGAGTTTGATATGATAGTAATTACAACTGTACCTAACGTTAGTTACCATGCTTTTACACATAAACATCCAGACCAGATTATAACCGTTAATAACCCTTCAGATTTACCAGATCCTTCTGGTTTAAATCGGGTTGAAGAACCATATATTAAAGCTTCTATTATTACAAAATCTGATTATGTAGGTAACGTGATGTCGCTTTGTATTGATAAACGTGGGCAAATAACAAATCAAACTTATTTAACGCCTGAACGAGTGGAGTTAAATTTTGATATGCCTTTAGCTGAAATTGTTTTTGACTTTTACGATAGATTAAAAACCGTATCTAGAGGATACGCTTCCTTTGATTATCATCCTCTTGGAATGCGTTCTTCAAAATTAGTACGTGTAGATATTTTACTTAATTCTCAACCTGTAGATGCTTTATCTGCATTAATACATGCTGATAATGCTCAAAATATTGGTAAGAAAATGTGTGAGAAATTAAGACAACTAATCCCACGTCAACAATTTGATATTCCAATACAAGCTGCTATTGGAGCTAAAATAATTTCTAGAGAAACTATAAAAGCACTACGTAAAGATGTAACTGCAAAATGTTATGGTGGTGATATCTCTAGAAAACGTAAACTTCTTGAAAAACAGAAAAAAGGAAAAAAACGTATGCGTCAGGTTGGTAATGTAGAAATACCTCAATCTGCATTTATGGCTGTTTTAAAATTAAACGATTAAGTTTTAATTTGTTTACCCAAATAAACTAATTTGTATCCTTTTTCAACTTTGTTATCTATACTATAAGAAGATATTATTTCAAGTATTCCCTTTTCATTTTTAATAAATAACGGAATAGTAAATTCTTCTTTTTTAGTGATTTCAATTAAGTTGTTGTAATGTTCCTTATCATTAAGTGTTATCTCATTGATTTTTGGGTATTTTCTTACCGTTTCTGCAAGAGAAACAAAATCGTCTGTATGTGAAAACAACCCTGCTTTTGGATTTTGATTTGGATCCTGCATCTCGTTTACAGATATCAATCTAAATGAACCATTTTCACCAAACTGAGTTTGAAATTTATTAATTGCAAATTTATTTATATCTGGATTAGCTGTTAGAGCCATAAGGTAGCCAACATCATTTAACTCTATATTATCTTCAAGATCTTCGGAATAAATATTTGTGTTTATAGCCTCTAAACCAAGTTCTTTAGATTTTGCAATATTTGTTTCGTTGCTGTCTATTAACACAACGTGCCTGCCGTTTTTTTCTAAATAATCACCTATTAGCCTTGATACTTTAGATGCTCCTACTATAAGAATACCTTCAGATTTTTTAAGAAATACTCCAACTATTTTAGCAAATATTCTTGCTGTTGTTGCGTTTAACAGAACTGTTCCTAAAACAATCATAAAAACTAAAGGTGTAATATATTCTGCTCCTTCAACACCTTGCTTTATTAGTTTACTTCCAAATAGAGAGGCAATTCCTGCGGCAACAATTCCTCGTGGACCAACCCAACTAATAAATAATTTTTCGTTTATTTTTAATGTAGAACCTTTTGTGCTAAGAAATACACCAAGAGGTCTAATAACAAATACTACTATTGCAAATAATAAAGCTGTTTTCCAATTGTATAACAACATTAATTCTTCCATATTAATATTCGCTGCAAGCAAAATAAAAAGTATCGAAATAAGCAAGACACTTAACGATTCTTTAAAATATAAAAGCTCTTTTAAGTTTGCGAGTTTGCTATTGCCTAAGACCATTCCCATTACAACAACAGCAAGCAGTCCAGACTCATGAGCCATGATTTCTGATTCCACAAAAACAAGTAAAACTACAGATAGTGAAACTACATTTAATAAATAATGCGGTATGAATTTTCTGTTAATAGCAAAAGCCAATGCATGAGCAAAAGTAAAACCAAAAGTAGTGCCGAATAAAACAATCTTTCCAAACTCTATTAAAGCTGTTTTAGTAAAACCACTATCGCCTTCAACACTAATAAACTCAAATACTAATACAGCCACTAAAGCTCCTATAGGATCTATTAAAATACCCTCCCACTTCAATACAGTTGAAACATCTTTTTTAAGTGGAATATTTCTTAAAATAGGGGTAATTACCGTGGGTCCAGTAACTATTATTAATCCTGAAAACAAAAATGAAATTTCCCATGAAAGATTAAAGATATAATGAGCAGCTATTGCTCCTGTAAAAAAAGTTACAATAGCTCCAATAGTAATAAGCTTAGTAATATCTTGACCAACATTTTTTATTTCTGAACGTTTTAAAGTTAATCCGCCTTCAAAAAGTACAATACTAATTGCTAAAGACACAAAATAATACAATCCTTCTCCAGGAAAAAGTCCATTTTGTCCATTCCATATAGGTTCAATCCATTTAGTTCCATCTTCAGATAAAAATTCTGAAGCTATTGGACCAACCAGTAATCCAATTAATATTAATGGTAATATTGCTGGAATTTTAAGTTTCCAGGCAAACCACTGTGCTAATATTCCTAAAATAATAATACCGGCTAACTCAAGCATACAACTAATTTTGTGTTAAAATAATAAATAAAAATTGAAAATAATACTAGTTGTCTTTCATTGTTAATCTTAGAACAGAACATGCAGATTTTTCGGCAAATTTGTCTTTCCCAGTTCCAAATAAAACACTTATCCAATTATCTTTTTGTGGCGTTCCAAGTATTAATAAATCATATCCAGCAGAAATTTTAGACACAGCTTCAATAGAATTGTCTGATTTAAAAATTTCAACTTTATTTCTAATAGAAGTTTTTCTTAATAGATGTGTTGAATTCTGTAGTATTTCTTCTTTTTGCTGCTTTGAAAATGACATTGGAACAACGTGTAAAAGCGTTAAAGAAGCGTTATAAAACTGGCAAATTCTATCTGCAATTGCAATGAAATTTTTATCTTTTCTTCCAGGTCTCAATGCTAATAGGACTTTACTTATATGCCTTACGCCATTGTCTTTAAATAGGGCAAAATCTGAATTAATATTAGTTACCAACCAACCAATTGGGTTGCTAACTAAAATTCCGTTGTGAGCTTTTCCATTCCATCCCATTACTAGCCAATCACAATTGGTTTGATCACTAAGTTCGTAAATAGTTTCTGAAATATCATGAGTAACAACAGCTTCAAAATCAATGTTTAAAGATTTAGCATTAGCTAAGCCTGTAATTCGTCTAGCTAGAGAATTTATTTTTGGATTAGGGTCCATAAAAGCATCTAAATACGTTTGATTTGGAACTTCTGTAATGTTTACAGCTTGTATATGCTCTTTTTTATTGATTGCAGCACCTATTTCAACAAGCATTTCAGGTGAGTTTTCATTTCCTAATAGAGGAACTACAACACCAGCTTCAGAAACTAATTTACTGTCTAAAAAAGTAGGGTTTATTCTTTCTTCTTTTGCAACTTTTAGTCGTTCTTTATTTTTCTTTTTATACAATAAATACAAAGCTGGTCTGTGGCCATACTTTCTTAATACACCAGTTCTTGCAGTTTTTTTACCATACTTAATGTAAATAAAAAGCCCTAATACAACTATTGCAAGAATAGCTAGAAAAGGCATTATGCCTAAAAGAATAAGGAGTATAATTCCACTTACTATCCCAAATAATTGAACAAAAGGATAAAAAGGTGATTTGTATGGAGGATTATACCATTGGACAGCTGTTTCTCTTAAAATGATCACAGCTGCATTAACAGCAATAAACATCATTACCATAAAAGCGCTGGCAAGTTTTGCTATTTTCTCTACATCTAGAAATAAAATCACCAATGACATCACAAAACACGTTAATGAAATTGTTACAACAGGAGTAAGATATTTAGAATGTAGTTTACTCATGAAATTAGGTAGTAATTTATCCCTCGCCATAGCGTATGGAAACCTTGATGATGCAAGAACACCTGAATTTGCCATAGATATTAATGTAATTACGCCAATAAAAGCTGCAAGAATGCCAATATTTTTTCCTCCTAAAATATTAGATATTGTATATATTGGTCTTAAGTCTGTTTTTAAAGTATCTAATGGAATATTTCCAACTAAGGCAAAAGTTACAAATACATAAATTACAGTCATAATAAGCAATGATAAAATCATAGCTCTAGGTAAATTTTTACTTGGATTTTTTATTTCTCCTGCGATTGCGGCAACTTTTGTAACACCAGCATAAGAAATATATACAAACGCCACTGTTGAAGCTAAACCAACATTTCCATTAATAAGAAAAGGGTCTAATAAGTTTGTATCTATTCTTGGAAGGCCAAATATTAAGATTAAACCTAAACTTATAACGCTAATTATAACAATAACAAGCTGGACTTTGCCTACTTTTTTTACACCAAAAATATTTAAAAACAAAATTCCTATTAGAAAGAATATTGCTACATATCTAATTAAACTAGAATCAATATTAATTAGTATTGACAGATATGCTCCAAAACCTACTAAGGCAAATGAACTTTTTAAAAGAAGAGAAAGCCAAAGTCCAATTCCAGATATAGTTCCAAAAATTGGTCCGAAAGCGCGCTCAATATAAACGTAAGTTCCGCCAGATTTTGGCATTGATGAGGCAAGTTCAGATTTTGATAGTGCGGCAGGTAAAATACAAACAGCAGCAAGAAGGTAAGCTAACCAAACTGAAGATCCTGTTTTTGCAGCTGCTAAACCTGGTAAAACAAAAATACCACTTCCCAACATTCCACCTATGCTAATTGCTATTGCTGTAGTTAACGAAAGTGTACGTTCAAGTTTCTTCAATTCTATTCAAATTTTCTTAAAAATAGACTTTTTTTACATAAAGATTAGATATAAAACAATTTCTTATAGGTTTTGAGAATATCAGTTCCTTTTAGTAATTTGCGAGTTATGAATTTATACCCTATTAACGCTGGAAATTTTAAGCTAGATGGAGGCGCAATGTTTGGTGTTGTGCCAAAATCTTTATGGACAAGAACCAATCCTGCAGACTCAAATAATTTAATAGATTTAACTGCGAGATGTTTATTAATTGAAAATGGCCGTAGACTTACATTAATAGATAATGGAATGGGAAATAAGCAAAGTGAAAAATTCTTTGGCTATTATTCACTTTGGGGAGACGAATCCTTAGATAAGTCTCTAATGAAATATGGTTTTCATCGAGATGATATTACTGATGTTTTCTTAACGCATTTACATTTTGACCATTGTGGAGGAAGTATTCAATACAATAAAGACAGAACAATTTTAGAACCCGCTTTTAAAAACGCACACTTTTGGAGCAATAAAGATCATTGGCAATGGGCAACACAGCCAAATAGAAGAGAAAGAGCTTCATTTTTAAAAGAAAACATATTACCAATTAAGGAATCTGGTCAGTTAAAATTTACAGAATTACCAGAAGAAAGTATTTTAGAACGTTCTAGTTTAGATTTTGGTATCTTTTTTGCTAATGGGCATACAGATAAACAAATGATTCCCATGATTAATTACAAAGGAAAAACCATTTGCTTTATGGCAGATTTATTGCCAACTGGTGGTCATTTACCATTACCTTTTGTAATGGGATACGACACAAGACCACTTCTAACTATGGATGAAAAAGAATTGTTTCTCAATAAAGCTGCAGATAATAATTACTATTTATTCTTAGAGCACGATGCGTATAACCAAATAATAACCGTTCAGCATACTGAAAAAGGTGTAAGATTAAAAGACGTTTTTACTTGTGATGACATTTTTAAATAAAATTATGAACAAATCCATTAATTTAATATTTTCTATAGCTTTATTAGCAATAACATTATATAGCTGTGGAGGAGGATCGGCAATAATATCTACTCCAGTTGAAAACATTGATACAGCTCCAATTAAAGAAGTTGAATTAACCGAAGAAGAACTAAAAATTTGGGGACATTTAGATTTAGTTAGCGATACTGTTCCTGGAATGAGTGTCAATAAAGCTTATTCAGAAATTATTAAAAATAAAAAAGGAAACAAAATTATTGTTGCTGTTATTGATACAGGAATAGATATAGATCATGAGGATTTAAGAGGTGTTATATGGACGAACAGAAAAGAAACACCTAATAATGGGAAAGACGATGATAAAAATGGATACATAGACGATATCCATGGCTGGAATTTTCTTGGAACAGCACATTACGAACAATTAGAATATGTTCGTTTATTGGCAAGCGGAAACACAACTCACCCTAGGTTTAATGAGGCTAAAGCAGAATTAGATAAAGAGTACCAAAAAGCTCTTGGATCTAAATCTAGAACTGAACAAATAATTCAACAAGTGAATGCTGCTGATAAAGCAATAGCTAATCATCTTAATAAAAATGTATATACAAGAGATGAGGTAAACGCAATAAAAACTGAAAATCAAGAATTAATAAAGCATATTTCGCTAATAAAACAATTGTATAGTTTTGGTTTTGATTCTGTTAGTAAAATAAAAAAAGAGCTAGATAAGGATTTAAATAAATATATTGAGCGCTTAAACTTTCGTTATAACAAAGATTTTAAGGGTAGAAAAACTGGAGATGATCCAAATGATTTTACACAAGTAGTATATGGAGATAACAATGTGAAACATGTAAAACTCGATGAAGACCATGGTACTCATGTGGCAGGAATTATAGCTGCAAAAAGAAACAATGGTATTGGTATGAATGGAATTGCTAACAATGTGGAAATTATGCCAATTAGAGTCGTTCCTAATGGTGACGAGTATGATAAAGATGTTTATTTAGCAATTAAATATGCTGTAGATAATGGAGCAAAAATTATTAATACAAGTTTTGGGAAATATTATTCACCAGATAGTGATAAAGTTCGAGAAGCAATAGCCTATGCAAGTCAAAATGACGTTCTTATTGTTAATGCAGCTGGAAATGAAGGTCAAGATTTAGATAAAAAAGATGTATATCCAAATGATGCTATTGGTACAAGTAAAGAAGTGTCTAATACATTTATTTCTGTTGGATCTTTATATCCAAAATATGGTTCCAGTATGATAGCAAGTTATTCGAACTATGCAAAAATAAATGTTGATGTATTTGCTCCTGGTTCAAAAATCTACTCCATTATACCAGGAAACAATTATGGCTCCAAGAACGGAACTTCAATGGCTTCTCCAGCAGTTGCTGGTATAGCCACATTAATTATGTCTCAATATCCAAAATTAACTGCTGCCCAAGTAAAGCAAATAATTTTAGATTCAGGGTTACCTTTAAAAACAAAAGTTATAGTAGCTGGAAACTATTATGATATTAGACCTTTTGAAACCTTAAGTTCATCTGGAAAAATTGTAAATGCTTATAACGCTTTAATTTTAGCAGATAGCGTTTCAAAGTCAAATTAATATTAATTAGGATTAAACTTAAACCACCACTTTTCTTTTCTATAGATTTTAATTTTAGAAACACGTTCTCTATTGAATATTTTTAAATGGTTTTTATCTAAACTTCTGTTTCTATAACCCAATAAGTGAAAAATAGGTTTTGCTAAGAACTTAGTGACTTTTAAATTAACATGAAGTGCATTTTTATCTTTAGAATCCCATGAAATACCAGGAAGTAAAACCAATAGACTATCAGCTTTAATTCGTCTTAAAACTATAGAGAGGTTTAAGAAAAAAGGTTTGATTTTTTTTATTAAAAAATATCCATCATTACCTCTTTTTTGATATAATGGCATAAACATAACTGAATTATATTGAGCCAACAATTGTTTTCCGTCGCTTATAGCTAAAGGTGTTCCTTTGCTAATATTCTGAAAACTATTAAAATTAGGTAACATTTTAAATTGTTCTCCATTAACGATACTGTGTAAGTGTACAATTTCAAAAACATCTTTTATACTAAGAGATTCTAGCTTCAATAAATTATAATAAACTTCAAAGTTTTCAAGGTTTTCTTTTAATACTACATCTGTATATCCTAAAACTAGATTTACAAAAGCAATAGCACATGTTATAGAGTGCTCATCGTCGTGTTGACCCGACTCAAATCCCAAAGACACATAACCAAGAGTGTTAATATAACTTAAAAGAGGTCCATTAAGATATTCTTCTATTCCTAACACTATAGGAACTGGAAACAATTGTGAAAATTTTCTATTAATTATTGAGTCGTTAATTGTAATAAATGGTAAGGTTCTACTTGATGTTGTATGCAAATCAATAAAGTAAAAAGGGCCTTTATGTGAATTTAATATATTCTTTAATATTGAATATAATTCAATTTGTTCCAGTTCTTCTGGATGATAAGTGTCTTTATTCTCAAGAGATTCAAGATTTTCAAGAGTCCAAATTCTGTTTAAATCTTTTTCAATAAAACGTTGGTTTTTTTTAAGTGCTTTAATGTTTCCTGTAATACCATATACAGTTCCTTTTACATCATCGGCATTAATTTTATTTAAAACTGAATGTAGCGCAAAAACTCCTGCAGTTTCATTGCCATGTATACCTCCAAAAAAAACTACAACAGGACCTTCTTTTTTTCCTTCAATTTTTTTTATGATTCGTTCAATAGAAATTGTTTTAAGTAGTGCTTTATTGTGAATTTGAATCATATTGCTTAAAAATCTTTTGAGGTTAAGATTCCTATAAGCTTATTCTTTTTTACAACTGGCAAACAATTAATATTGTTATTTAACATTCTTTCGTTTGCAGCCACAAGAGTTTCGTATTGTGTAATAGTAATAAGTTCTGTTTTCATAAAGCCACCAACAGATTGCTTTAACTTTTCTTTATCGTTAAGTATATATTTAACATCTGTCCACGAAACCAAACCTATTATTTTTATTTTATTATTAATAACAGGCATGTGGTTTATTTTTTTCCAACGCATAATATTTAAAACAAGTTCTATACTATCTTTTTTTCTAACTGAAAAAATATCAGTACTCATTTTGTGCTTTACGAGCTTTTCACTGTCGAAAGGAGAATATGTATGTGCAGTTAATTCATTCCAAGAAGAAACAGGGTATCCTTTTTCTTGTTTTTTATACATGTTTGCCGTTAAGGTTTGTGAAGCCTCAAAAGCCTTGTGTGTTTTTAGTAAATTTCTATAACTTTTTACAGACCACTGTGAACCTGAATTTGATTTTACTCTGTTTTCAATTATTGTAAGATAGTATTCAATATCTTTTGGCGACACTCCTACTTTATTTAGCCCTTTAAACGCCATTGGTAGTAATATATCTAAAATTAAGTTATGGCTTGGTGTATATTTATTATTCCATATAAATTGTGTTGCCATTCCATAGCGCGCTGCATTAAAGAAATTGGATTTAACATCTTTAAAATCCATCTTATCATGAATATTATCAAAGCGTTTAGGTTTACCAACCATAACACCAACCCAAAACATCATATTTGCAATTTCATCTACAACAGTTGGTCCCGAAGGGATATATCTGTTTTCGATTCTAAGATGGGGCTTACCGTTTCCAACTCCATAACAAGCTCTATTCCATCTATAAACCGTACCATTATGTAATGTTAATGCTCTTAACTTAGGTATTTCTCCTTCTTCAAGCATATCAACACTATCCTTAATATACTCTGAAGTAACTAAGCTTCTAAAACGAGAAATGTTATCTTTAAAGATATCTGTAATAGAACCAGAAGTCCACTCACTACCAAAACTAACTCTAGATTGTTTTTGGTTTAATAAAAACGAATTTGCTCGTGTATCAACACTTTGGGTAAACAATGCTATACGCGTTTCACTCCATAATTCTTTTCCAAATAAAATTGGTGAATTTGTACAAATACTTAAAATTGGCCCTGAAATAGCTTGAGCCCAATTATAAGAATCAATAAAATTATCTGGATTTACCTGAAGGTGCATTTGGAAACTAGTATTACAACCTTCTAGCATTACAGAATCGTGTAACATATTAACTTCGTCAACTCCTTTTATGTGTATATCAAAATCCTGTTTTCTGGATTCTTTAATTGCTTTATTCAATACAGCGTAACGTTGAATTGGCGTCATGTTTTCGTCGCCGATCTCTTTTAATGTTAGGGTTGGTAGAATTCCAGTTAGTAAAAATTTAGTGTTTTTCTTTGCTGCTGCAGTTTTCCCTTTTTTAAGTAAATCTGTAAGCTGTTTAGCGAGCACTGAGAAGCAATCTCCTTTTAATTCTAAAGGATCTAAATTTATTTCCAGATTATAGTTTCCTATTTCGGTAGTAAAATGGTCGTCATTAATTTCTTTTAATATTTCAAGCGAATTGTGGCTTGCTTTAAAATCGTTATTTATCAAACAAAACTCTTGTTCTGCGCCTATTCTAATTGGAGTTTTTTCAATTAAGCCATCCTCTATCATTTTGTCTAAAGCATCAATATCTTTAACCAACTGGTGTATATAGTTAGACTTATCTTCTTTTGTTGAAAGTCTTATTACTTTTAAATCTCCCATGGAAAAGTTATTTAAGTATTAAGCAACTAGCAAATTACAATTAACCCTAATTTTAAACAATGATTTTTATCATAGCCTATAAATACTGCCTTTCTTTAAATGTTATTGTTACTTTTGTTTTACAATGGATTTTAAATTTACTAAAAAAGATAAACTAAAAAGCAAAAAGCAGATTGAACATTTATTTGAAAATGGTCAATCAATTATGGCATATCCTTTGCTTTTAAAATATATGGAAAGAGAGTTTCAGGATAGTGTTATAACTAAAACCGCTGTGTCTGTAAGTAAAAAGAAATTTAATAAAGCAGTAGATAGAATTAAAATAAAACGCCTAATAAGAGAAGTTTACAGGTTAAATAAACCTATTTATTTTAACAACCTTACAACACAATATGCTTTAATGATTTTGTACATTGGAGACGAAAAACCTATTTACGCTAATCTTAATGATAGTATGAAAGAGTTACTTGAAAAATTTAATAGGAAAACCTCAAAACAATAAATTTTAATCATGAAATATACTTTAAAAAAGAAAATAGTTCTACCTGTTTTAGCTGTAATTGTATTATTTACTGGAACTGCTTTTAAAAGTGATTTTTTTGAAATTGCAAAACAAATTGAAATCTTCACTACGCTTTTTAAGGAGCTTAATATGAATTATGTAGATGAAACCAATCCTGGAGAATTAATGGATTCTGCAATTAAAAACATGTTAAAAGATCTTGATCCTTATACAGTTTTTATGAACGAACAAGATGTAGAAGCTGCACGAATTAACAATACAGGAGATTATACTGGAATTGGTGCAAGTATTAAAACACTTAAAGATAAACTTATTGTTGTAGAGCCTTATAAAGGATATCCAGCAGACGAAGCTGGTTTAAAAGCAGGAGACGAAATTACTAAAGTAGATAATGTTCTGGTGTCGGATTTTAAACAAAACTCAGGAGATTTACTTAAAGGAGCTCAAGGTAGTGAAGTTACTGTTACATTTAATAGACAAGGAAAAACACAAACTGCAACTATTACAAGACAAGAAGTAGAAATTAAAGCAGTTCCATTATATAAAATGCTTGAAAATAATATTGGTTATTTAGCATTATCTAAGTTTACTAATAAAGCGGCTTTAGAAACTTCGAATGCTATTAATTTGCTTAAATCTGATGGTGCAGATAAACTTGTTTTAGATTTAAGAGGAAACCCAGGAGGTTTACTAAACGAAGCAATTAAAATTGTAAACTTATTTGTTCCAAAAGGACAATTAGTTGTTACTACAAAATCTAAAGTTGAAAAATACAATCAAACTTATTTTACTAAAAACGAACCTCTAGATTTAGATATTCCTTTAGTTGTTTTAATAGATGGTGGAAGTGCTTCTGCTAGCGAAATTGTTTCTGGCTCACTTCAGGATTTAGATAGAGCAGTAGTAATTGGTACACGTAGTTTTGGGAAGGGTTTAGTGCAAAGACCTAAACCATTAACTTATGGCACACAACTTAAAGTAACTATTTCTAGATACTATACGCCATCCGGAAGATGTATACAAGCTTTAGATTATTGGAATAGAGATGAAGACGGAAATGCGGTTAGAACACAACAGGAAAATTTTAATGAATTTAAAACTAAAAATGGTCGTTCTGTTTTTGATGGAGGTGGAGTACAACCAGATATTGAAATATCAGATTCTAAACTATCTAAAATAACTAAAACTATTATTGAAGATAATTTAATTTTTAATTACGCTACAAACTATTTTTACAATAATTCTGTAACGGATCTTAGTAGTTTTAAACTTTTAGATTCAGATTTTAATAGCTTTAAAACCTATTTAAAGTCTAATAATTTTTCATTTGAAACAAAAACAGAACGAGCTCTTGAAAAAGCTATGGTTATTGCTTTAGAAGAAGAGTTGGCTAATGATTTAAGTCCTTCTTATAATAATCTTACAAACCAATTAAGTGCTTTAAAAAATCAAGCTATTGATGATAATAAAAATCAGATAATTGCTCTTTTAGAAAACGAGATAATTAAACGTTATTTTTACAGAGAAGGTATGTATTCTTATTTTTTACAGAACAATACAGAGGTTATTAAAGCAAAAGAAATACTGTCTCAAAAACAAAAATATTTAAGTTATTTAAAATAGCGACACACTAATAAAAACATTTTAAGGTTTATATAAAATTACTATAATGCTATAACTAAATGAAAAACTTCCTCTTCATACTTTTTTTAGCTAGTTCTTTTGGTTTCTCGCAAAAAGAACTCATACACGAAGTTTACTTTGAAACCGATAAATACAAGGTTCTTGATACTGAACAAAATAGATTATTACTCTATTTAATTAAGTTACAAGAAGTAGATATCGAGAAAATTGAAATCTATGGTTTTTGTGATGATAGAGGGAGTGATTCTTATAATCTTGAACTATCTCAACAACGTGCTGATGCTATAAAATCAATACTATCTGATAACGAAATTGACGAAGCTATTATTAGTAATGTAGATGGAAAAGGAAAAATTTTACTTAAAGTTGTAAACTCTAAAGATGCGGATATTTTAAGGGGTTTAAATAGAAAAGTTGAAATTATAGCGACTTTAAAAACAAAGGAAGAAATAGAAATAAAAAAAGTTGTTTCTAAAAGATCACCTAAAGAACCAAGTACAATAACAAAGTTAAATGGTGATTTAAAAGTTGGTGATAAAATACATTTTAAAGATGTATTGTTTAAAACAAACTATAGTTTTGTATTACCTGAATCTAAAAAAGTACTTAAAAATATTGCCGAAGTTTTAAAGAAACGTAAAGGTGTTTATTTTACCATTCAAGGTCATGTGTGTTGTACTCAAAATTCAAGAGATGCAATGGATAAACAAACCAGAAAACGTAATTTATCTGTTGCAAGAGCAAAATATATTTATGATTATTTAGCTAAACAAGGAGTTGATAAAAGAAGAATGAAATATAAAGGTATGCGTCGTTTATTTCCGCTTGGTGGTGATCCTAAATTCGACAGACGTGTAGAAATTGAAATTACTTATGTAGCTGATAATGAATAATTACTCTTTTACCATGGCAATATGAGGTATACCATCTTCAAGATACTCCACTCCTACTTGTTTAAATTCTAAATTACTATAAAACTGTTTTAAATAACATTGTGCAGATATTTTTATAGTACTTTCATTAAAAAT
>Ga0208305_10000664_pt1 | contig 16886 bp, 10 predicted proteins | sample ColrivemetaGS741_FD_187605 | JGI IMG/M metagenome (GOLD analysis project Ga0208305, IMG submission 187605) | Estuarine microbial communities from the Columbia River estuary - Flood tide ETM metaG S.741 (SPAdes) (version 2) | ecosystem: Environmental > Aquatic > Marine > Intertidal zone >... | reverse complement strand
CTTATTAGGATATATTTCATTGAACCTTCCATTAAATAATGATGAAGTTCTTGCTGTAGCTTATGAGTACACTTATCGGGGAGAGACTTATCAGGTAGGTGAGTTTTCTACAGACGGTTCAAGTGGACAAGAGGCCCTTTTATTGAAGCTTTTGAAACCAACTATCACGAACCCGAATAATAAAGTTTGGGATTTGATGATGAAAAACGTGTATTCCATTGGTGCTTACCAAGTGGATCAGCAGGGTTTCAGGATCGATCTACTTTACAATAACCCAGAAACTTCAGTTTTAGTTCCTTTCTTCCCTTATCCGGGAGTAGATGACCGACAGTTGGTCACACTACTTGATATGGATAAATTGAATCAGAACAATCAGCCATTCAGTGATGGTGTTTTTGACTTTGTTCCGATTGATTTCAATGGTAACCGAGCAGAAAATGGAGGTACCATTAACCGAAGAAATGGTAGGATCTATTTCTCAACCGTTGAGCCATTCGGTAAGACATTAGCAACAAAACTTCAAGGGGCGGGAATACCTGATGTAGTGATCGATCAGGTAGCATTTACTGAACTTTACGACTCAACAAAAACGGCTGCTCAGCAGATCCCAAGCAAGAACAGATTCAGTTTCAAAGGAGAATATCAGAGCTCGATTTCATCGGATATTCCATTGAATGCTTTGAATGTGCCTCAAGGTGCCGTTTCTGTTACTGCGGGTGGTATCAAATTGACAGAAGGGGTTGATTACACGGTCGATTACAACCTTGGTCGTGTGAAGATCCTGAATAGTGGTCTATTAGAGTCAAATACGCCAATTAAGATCTCGATCGAGAGTAATTCCGTATTTGGATTTCAGGCAAGATCCTTAATGGGAGCGCACTACAACTATCGCTTCAACGAGAATTTCAATATAGGAGGTACTTGGATGCGAATGATGGAGCGTCCAGTAACACAGAAAGTAGATTATGGAAGTGAGCCGTTCAAGAACAATATTCTTGGCCTGGATGTAGCCTGGAGAACAGATCTTCCATTCCTGACAAAACTGGTAGATATGTTACCGGTCATTTCCACGACCCAAAAGTCTTCACTCTCCTTTACTGGTGAATTTGCGCATTTAATACCTGGTCAACCAAGAGCGATCAACAAGGACGGAACCTCATACATTGATGATTTTGAAGGAGCTCAGAGCACCATAGATCTCCGTTCGGTAACTGCCTGGAGATTGGCTTCTGTACCACAAGGTCAACCCGATCTGTTCCCTGAGGCCATCAACAAGGATCTTTCTGCTGGTTTTAAAAGAGCAAAAACAGCATGGTACTTAATTGACCCGTTGTTCTATCAGAACAATGCGTTAACTCCACAGCATATCAAGGATGATCCAACAATGCTTTCGGATAGCCGAATGAGGATCGTGAATCAGACCGACATTTTCCCGAATCTACAACAGCAGTATGGTTCTATTCCAAACATTCCAATTCTGGAACTAGGATATTATCCAAGAGAAAGGGGAATGTACAACTATGATACAACCGACACTTACAATCCCGATGGAACATTTGTCGATCCTGAAAATAGATGGGGAGGTGTAATGCGTGCGCTAACAACGAATGACTTCGAATTAACGAATATTGAATTCATTCAATTCTGGGTTCTTGATCCATTTAATGAGGATGCTGAAAATGCTGATCCAAACTCAGCAATGACGGGGGGAGATCTTTATTTCAACCTTGGAAATATTTCAGAAGACATTTTACCGGATTCAAGAAAAAGTTACGAAAGCGGTCTTCCACCATTTGGGACTTCATCAACCGACAATTTAGACACAACAGCATGGGCGAGATTATCGTCTCAGCAGATCGTTGTGAATGCTTTTGATAATGATCCGGAAGCGAGGGGGAATCAGGATATTGGATTGGATGGTTGGAATGATGCCCAGGAAAAAATTGCCTATCAGCAATTCGTCAATTGGGTACAAAATAATGCGACTATTGATCCTGCAGTGAAAGCGGCGATGATAGCGGACCCTTCGAACGATAATTACAACTTCTACCGTGATGACAATTACGATGATGCCCAGCTGAACATTCTTGAACGATACAAGAAGTACAACGGGATGGAGGGGAACTCCCCAACGACGGAAATGTCTGTGAATGAAAACCTTGAGGGTTATCCGACTCAGGCCACGAATGTACCTGACATTGAGGACATCAACCAGGATAATAACTTGTCAGAGTCCGAAAGTTACTTCCAGTACAAAGTTGGTTTGAGGCCAAACCAAATGCAGGTTGGTACGAACTATATCACGAACGTTCAGGTGTATCAAAATGGAAATAAAACTGAAAAGTGGTATCAGTTTAAAGTTCCGATCAAAGATTTTGAAAAGCGCGTAAACGGAATTCAGGATTTCAGATCGATTCGTTTCATGCGAATGTTCCTGAAGGACTTTGATGAAGAAGTGGTTCTTCGATTTGCAAGATTGGAATTTGTACGGGGTGAGTGGAGAAGATATCTGGAAGATCTTACACAGCCGGGAGAGAGTGTTCAAACTGATCCTAACTTGACAACCTTCAATATTGCTGCTGTTAACGTTGAAGAAAATGATCAGCGTGAACCGATCAAGTACGAAATTCCTCCTGGTATTATTCGTGAGATCGATCCATCTCAAACCTATCAGCGACAGTTGAATGAGCAGTCACTCGTCCTTGACGTTTGTAACTTACAGGATGGAGATGCACGCGCGGCCTACAAAAATGTTCAGTTTGATGTTCGAACATACAAGAAGCTGAAAATGTATGTCCATGCCGAAGAAGTCGATCCGCTTATTCCATTCAACAACGAGGACCTAACACTTTTCGTTCGTCTCGGAACGGATTACAACGACAACTATTATGAGTATGAACTTCCATTGTATGAAACACAATGGGGTGCAACTCTAGCTGAGGATATCTGGCCGGAGATCAACAATGTCGAAATCATTTTCGACGATCTTTTGGAATTGAAAAAGGAAAGAAATAAAAAGATCGAACAGGGTATTACTTCTGTGGCGTATAGCTTAGAATATTCTGCAATCGATCCAAAGAATCCGAAACGATTATTGAAGGTGAAAGGAAGTCCGAACCTTCAGGGAATGAGGACGATCATGGTAGGTGTTCGTAATCCTCATATCAATTCAGATAATCCTTGGCCTGACAAAGATGAAGCGGAATGTGTGATCGTTTGGATCAACGAGTTGCGATTGACTGATTTTGTGAGTGAAGGAGGTTCCGCAGCTGTTGCACAGATGCAGGTTCAGGCTGCTGATTTCGCAACACTTCAAATGTCAGGAAATTATTCAGGTATTAACTGGGGAAGTGTGGAATCCAGGGTTCAAGACAGGCAGCGAGATCAGAGAATGGGCTTTGACTTGAATTCGAATGTTCAGTTGGGTCAGTTCTTCGGTCGTCAGGCAAAAATGACCTTGCCTTTCTTCTATGGTTACTCAGTAGGGGTTGTTAACCCAGAATATGACCCATACAATCCAGATGTTCAATTGGCAGGTTATGATGCCCAGACAAGATCTGAAAGAGCACGGGATGGTCAGGATTTCACTGAGCGTAAATCGTACAATTTCACCGGAGTGCGAAAAGAAATGAAAGCAGGTGCTACACCTCATTTCTGGCGTATTTCCAATTGGTCTTTGAACTATGCGTATTCTGAGAATCTAAGGAGAGACTTCAATACGAACTATGATAGAACAAAGACATGGAATGGTGGATTGAACTATAATTATTCATTCCAGACAAAGCCAGTCGAACCTTTCAAGAAGGTGAAGTTCATGCAGAAGTCAAAATGGTTTGCCCTGATCAGAGATGTAAACTTCTATTTGACACCTAAGAACATATCGTTCACGAATGACCTTTTGAGAACCTATAATGAGCGACAAGTAAGAAACAACCTTGTCCCTGATTATGAATTTGCTCCTCTTTATCTTAAGAGATTTAACTGGAACAGAAATTATAACCTTGGATATGATATCACCAAGAACCTGAAATTCTCATTCAGTGCTTCGAATCGATCTATTTTTGAAGAAGGAGATGGTGCGGTGAATCGCAAGGAAGATCCTTTGGCATATCAGGCATTTAAGGACACTATTGCAAGTCAGATGAGCACCTTTGGAAGGTCAATGGACTATTCTCACAATTATAGTTTGAATTATACGCTTCCGTTGGACAAACTTCCGATCACGGACTGGATGAGTGCCAATGTAAAATATACAGGAACCTACAACTGGCAAAGAGCACCTCTTGGTCAATCTGAGTTCGGTAATACGATCCAGAATAACCGTCAGATCAACATGACAGCCCAGGCTAACTTTACGAATCTTTACAATAAAGTTCCATACCTGAAAAAAATCACAACGGATGGTCGAAATTCTAGAGGATCTGTTGCTGCTAAAGGATCAGGAGGCGCTGGTCGTAACCTTGGGAACGGACAAAACAAAGGCGGTTCAACCTTGCCGGATAAGTTGGAGCCTCCAAAGCCAATTGAGGAAATGACTCCGAAAGAATTAAAGAAATGGGAGCGTGAAAAGAGAAGATTCGAGCGTAAGAAAAAACGCGAGGAGGCTGAAAAGAAGCGAGGAGGTAAGGTACACCCAGTGGCTGGTTTTGTCGGTAGATTATTGATGACCGTACGAAATGTATCAGGAACCTATGCTTTGAATGATGGGACAATGCTACCGGGATATAATCAGGAATCGAGTGTTCTAGGCTTCAACAATAACTTTAGCGCACCTCTAGCAGGCTTTGTATTCGGACAGCAGAGATATGACCTTTGGGGACGTGAAACAGGCTATAATATCGCAACAACAGCTTCTTCAAACGGTTGGCTTGTTCAAAATGAAAATCTGAATAAGCAATATACGATAACGCACACTCAGAATTTGAATTTGAGAGCAAGTCTAGAGCCGATGAAAGATCTAACCATCGAATTAACGGCGACAAGAACTTACGGAAACAATTCAACTGAATTCTATCGTTGGAATGAGTCAACAACGCAATTTGAAAGTCAGAGTAAGTTTGAAACAGGAACGTTGACCTATTCAACAGTATCCATTGGTTCTGCTTTTGCTTTACTTGATAAAGAATACCGTTCAGGAACCTTCGACAATCTGTTAGCGAACAGAGAGTTAGTTTCTCAGTTGCTAGGCGCTACGAATTCAAATTCAAACCAGTTGATCTCAGGTTACTATAGCGGATACAATGGCTCACAACAGGAGGTTGTTACAGGAGCTTTCCTTACCAGCTACACGAACAACTCGATCAACGAAAAGAATATTAATCCGGTAAAGAATGCACCGCTTCCAAACTGGTCGATCAACTACAACGGATTAAACAAATTCGAATTCGCGAAGAAATATGTCAAGAATTTTGTGATCAGACATGCCTATAGCTCTACGGTGAGTGTTTCTGGACTAACGACGAACCTTAATGCTGAATTTGATCCTGATGGTAGTGCTTCTGCTCTTGATATCAACAACAACTTTATTGCTGCTCGTCAGCTTCAGAATGTAACGATCTCAGAGCGTTTCTCTCCATTGATTGGTTTTGATGCAACTTGGAACATTAAGAACCAGGGATTGATCACGAAATTTGAATTCAAGAAAGATCGAAGTGCAACTTTATCACTGAACAACAATCAGGTGACTGAAGTTTTGGGTGCGGAATGGGTGATCGGAACCGGATATCGTTTCACGAAAGTGAAGCTTCCGTTTGACCGAATCCCTGCAGCTGATCTGAACGTAAGATTCGATATGTCCTTCAGAGACAACCTTACTGTAATCAGAAAGATCGTTGAGAACACGAATCAGGCAACAGCAGGTCAACGAGTGATCTCGATCAAGTCTTCAGCGGACTACAACGTGACTCAGAATCTTACGGTTCAGTTGTATTATGATCAGGTGATCAACACGCCGAAAGTTGCTACATCATATCCAACAGGGAATATGAGTACGGGAATTCGTCTTCGATTCAATTTAGCAGGAGTACAGTAATGATCTCAATTCGCAAAGCAAAGCGAGGTGACGAAGATCAGATCATGAATTTGATCAAAGGTTTGGCTGAGTACGAAAAAGCCCCTGAGCAAGTCGTTAATACTGCCGAGGAACTTGGTAATGATCTATTTGAGCTTCATGCATGTGATGCATTCGTCGCTGAAGAGTCAGGATCGATTAAAGGGTTTGCTTTATTCTATACAAATTATTCTACCTGGAAGGGGAAATGCCTTTATCTGGAAGATCTGTATATCTTACCTGAATACCGCCGAACTGGTGTCGGATCAATGTTATTTGATGAAGTTATTCAAGAGGCAAAAAGAAGGAAGGTCCGCAGAATGGATTGGCAGGTACTTGATTGGAATGAACCCGCCATCAATTTTTATAAAAAGAAAGGAGCCTTACTTGATCCAGAGTGGGTGAACGGTAGATTATTCTTTGAATGAACTATTCAGCTTATAACTTGTTCTTCAGAAGATGAAAACGATCACAATAGCAGGCGGTACAGGACTGATAGGTAGAGCTCTCGAAAAAAGTTTTACCGCAGAGGGTTATCAGGTGTTGATTCTCACAAGGAACGTGAGAAAAGAAAATCATGTCTATTGGGATCCTTCAAAAAAAGAGATCGAACTTGAAAAGATCAAACAAACTGATGTTCTGATCAATCTTTCAGGAGAGGGTATCGCAGACAAGCCTTGGTCATCTAAAAGGAAAAAAGAATTGCTCTCCTCTCGAAAAGGAACAAATGAATTTTTGTTTGAGTGTTCGGATAAGTTAGTTGATCTCAAGATGTTTGTTTCAGCATCGGGAGTGAACTGCTACGGTTACGGTTGGGATACTCAAGAACATGTTGAAGAAGACCCATACGGTGAGGATTTCTTAAGTGTATTGGTGAAACAATGGGAAGAGAGTGCCGATCTTTTTTCTTCGAAGTGTAAGGTTGCCAAGATCAGAACCTCAGTTGTGTTGGATCGAAAAGGTGGAGCTTTAGAGAAACTGGTGAAACCGATCAAATGGGGATTAGGTGCCCCTTTAGGAACAGGTAAACAAGCAATGCCCTGGATCCATATTGATGATCTTGCGGGTATATATCTTCATGTCGTTCAGCATGAATTCAGCGGAACTTTTAACGCAGCAACTGGCAATGAAAGCAACCGAACAATGACCAAAGAAATTGCTGGAGTTCTTCAAAAAAGTCTGTTTCTGCCTGCGGTGCCTGCTTTTACATTAAAAATGTACTTTGGAGAAATGGCGGAAATGTTACTTGAAAATGTCCTTGTTTCCAATGAAAAGATCATCTCGACCGGGTACGTTTTCAAATTTCCTGATCTTCGTTCTGCTCTGCAAAATGTTCTTGACTGATCAAAGAAGATCGTTCGCAAGATTCGCTAATTCAGATCTTTCTCCTTTTTCAAGTTTTACATGTGCGAAAAGCTCCTGACCCTTTAAGCGGTCTAAGAGATAAGCCAAACCATTACTGTTCTCATCCAGGTATGGCGTGTCGATCTGATGAACATCGCCTGTGAAAACGATCTTGGTGTTTTCTCCGGCTCTGGTAATGATCGTTTTCACCTCATGTGGTGTTAAGTTCTGAGCTTCATCAATGATGAACATAATGTTTGAAAGACTTCTACCACGAATGAAAGCCAATGGGGTGATGACGATCTTGCCGGATTGTTCCATTTCCAGGATCGCTTTGTGTTTCTTCTCGTTTTCTCCGAACTGAGCTTTGATGAATTTCAGATTATCCCATAAAGGCTCCATATAAGGCCCAATTTTGTCATTTGCATCTCCCGGCAAGAATCCGATATCCTTATTAGAAAGAGGCACGATCGGTCTGGCAAGGATAACCTGATGGAAGGCCTTACTTTGTTCCAACGCACTTGCTAATGCCAGTAATGTCTTTCCTGTCCCGGCAACACCTTGCAATGCGACGAGTTTAATATGTGGATTCATTAAGGCATTAAGAGCGAAAGCTTGTTCAGCGTTCTTTGGTTTTATACCATAGATGAATTCTTTTTCAATGCGCTCGATCTGATCGGAAAGATGATTATAAAAGGCAAGAGAAGATGATTTTCCATTCTTAAGAATGTAATATCCATTGGTGACTTTTTTGTTCCCTAATAGTCCATTTTCATCAATCTTACCCTTGGTGAAGATCTGACGAATTACTTCTGAATCCAGCCCATCCACATTGTAGGTTGATGACTGTTCAAGTTCTACGTCACTTACTTTTCCTGTTTCATAATCTTCAGCGGCGATGCCCAGGGCTTTTGCTTTAATTCTAAGGTTGATGTCCTTCGTGATCAGTACAACCTCTCTTTTCACTTCGACTTCCTTGAGGTACAAAGCTGCGTTAATGATCTTATGATCATTTTTCCCCACTGAATAGATGTATTCAGCATTGATCTCTCTTGGATTGCTCTCAAGAACAACTCTGAATTTCCCCAATCCTTTTCCAAGTTGGATCCATTCCTGAAGACTACCTGAACCGGAAAGTTTGTCAATAAAGCGAATCACTTCCCTAGCCGAAAAGTTCTTTGTATCATTCCCGATCTTGAATTTATCGAGCTCTTCAAGAACGGTGATGGGAATTGCTACATCGTTGCTTTTGAAGTTGGTGATCGAAAGATGATCATGAAGTAGTACCGATGTGTCAAGCACAAAGATCTTTTGCTTTTTCGCCATAGGGTTGATTTTTGTATTAAGATAACTTTGTTTGAGTTCTTGACACGAAAAAAAATGGCGTAGTTATTTACACATCGATGTTGAGAAATGAAAAACCGGAAAAGATTAGAAAAACCGGTTCTTGGTCAGAAGCTTCTTGACAGGAATATAGATCGAACCAAAGACCTCATTTCTACTCAGACTGTCAAGGCTAAACTCGATCTTGGTCCCTCTTTGCGTCCAGATGCCATTATTCTTGCCGTGGGTTTCTCTGCGAGGAGTGTACTCTCCTGAATGGAAGATGTAATAACCCTTGATCTTTTTCAGATGTAACGGAGGCGAGAAAAGGAAGCGATATTTATTTTCATCCTGAGTCAGGATCCCTTTTGTCAGAAGTCGATTAATAAAGCGAGGACCATTTTCATTGACAGAGAAGAGTAAGGAAAACCCAGGAACTTTAACCTCTTTTTCCTTGCGCACTTCAGTCACGTTAAAATTTTCGTCGAGCTCAGATTCAATGTAGGATTCTTTGATCAACTGATAGCCTCCTTGTCTGAATGAAAGGTCACCTTCCCAGGTGTTGAGGAAATCTTCCGTTGGGAAACTGATCCTGTTCCCGAGTTTCTTAAGCCATTTGTAGATGGGATCTTCCGGATGCTTGCGAAGCTTTGAAATGTCTATATGAACATTGAGCATTTTGGAAGTGAATTCGCCTGAGATCAAGTTTTCCCCATCACTCTTCATCGAAATATTCAATGGCTTATTATTTCTTGCATACGCCTTTAAACTAAAGCTAGTGGAGTCGCTGTCATGTGCAAAAAGAGCATTTTCAACTCCATTGATCTTTAGTTTTTCCCAGTTGGAGTAGAGTACCAGTTTTTCATCTCTGAATTTCCGCTCTTTTAGAAATGCCTTCCATCCCGGCGAAATATCACCTCTTTTACAGTTTACAACACGATTGAAAACTTTGGTGATTTCATTTCCTTTATAGATGAGCATGTAAGATCTGTCATAATAGAGGTAGATCTGTTCCTGTTCGATTTTATACAGTTTTTTGTCACTAACGATAGTGTCAGAGATGAAGGCAAATTTCTTTAGTCGATCAATTCCCTGGTAGATCTTACTGCTGTCACTTACCTGAACCAATGCTCCCCAGTCTCCTTCCTCATTCGCAAATAAGTAGGAAGCTTGCTGAAGATTCAATCCGTACATTTTAGACTGCCCGAGTAAAAATTCATAAGAAAAGAAGTCTCTGAAGTCTACCTTGTGATAATGCAACATGCTGCTTGTTTCTCTGGCAACATCAAGGATATAAGCCCGGCATAGAAAGTCAGCATCGGGGATTCGATCCTCTAATCGAGGAGGATCGTTTTTACGAAAAATATAGGGGCGAAGCACCAGAAAGGCCGCTAAAGCCACTGCCAGAACAATGATCAGCGTGATCTTTTTGAACATCTTATTTTGAGATAACGTAAACGCTATTTACAAGGTCAAGCAAGTATTTCCCTGAATTCTCGTATTCCCCGTTGAAATTGTAGACAAGATTGAATTTGGTGCTTTCCTTTGTCGTTTTTGACGATGTGAGCTCCATATTCCCTGTTTTACCTCTCATGGCATCCAGCATCTCGTTTTCTTCTTCATTGAAGAAATCTCTTGGGAAATGATCAATTGTTCTTGACCAGTCGATATGACCGTACATAAAGCCACTCTTTTTGGCTTTCTTCGCCAGAGACCCCTTCAAAGCATCCGCACCGTAACCATCTGAATGATTCATGGCAAGGTCTTCATCATTAGTGAATATAAAAAGTCCATTTTTATGGATCATGTAAAGGGACGCAGCGTCTAGAACCGCTTCTTCATACACCCAGTAATCACCCATGTTTTTGAAGCGGGATGTTAATCTGGATAGATGCTTCAGGATCTTTTCCGGAATGTCACCTCTCTCAGTAGAGAACCCCAAAGTAAATATTGGCATATCCTCTTCCGCTTCAACTTCTCTTTCGATGTAATCAAAAGTTTCCTCATCATATTCGAAAATGATCTTTTTGGTTTTGATCTTTCGAATTCCATTGAATGTACCGAACATGCTTCCTTTATACGTGTCGAAAAGAGCGTCTTTATTCACGTATTCATTGATAAGCTCCAACATTAGCAAGTTGTAAGAAACCTGAACATTTCTTTCGTTTTCAAGAATAGGAACGATGACCTTATATGCCTGCTCATAAGCTTCTCTCAAGTTCACATTGTAAGAGAAGAATGCTGAATTATCCTTGTGGATGTACTTTAAAACATCCTTGTCAAATTTCGAATTGTTCATTTTCTCGTAGATCGAACCTAATTCCTGACCATAACGAGCTTCAACTTTAAACTCAACCGCATTGTCTTTCAAGAATAGATCCCCCAAAATGACATTTCCGGTATAAAGCTCCTTGACGTCATTATATAGGGTAGGGAACATGGTCTGCAGATACCACAGATTCTGAGCTTTTTGTACACTTCTTGAGTTGTCGAGATAGAATATACCTTCCGATGTATGCTTGATATGTTCGGTAAAGCGTAGATCATGTTTCATCAAGTTATACCCGTCTTTGAACAACTCATCACAAACAAAACTGAAATAGCGCTGCTGATAAATTGTATTTACAGAATCTCTTAGCTCAAAATAATTCTTTTTCAATGGGTCTTCCTGGTCAGGCGGGAAGTAGTTGCCCTGATCTTCTGTATCAAACGTTTCCTGATACATTTCTTCCTCCATTTCCCCATCAAACTCACCTTCGTAATCATCTTCCGGATAGTAAAGTTCCATCCACGGATCCTCAAACCCCCTTGCATACCATATCGAATCGGTGATCTCATCGATCTTCTCCATCGTTGGTTCAACTCTGATCAGAAGTCCTTGATTTCCCTTGATCAATAGATTGTTGAAAAATGAAGTGTACAATTCAACTCCTTCATATGGACTTTTCGATTTTTCAAAATCATCGAAAACCGTAAAAAGTTGTTCTTTGTCTTTCATTCCAAAAGTGAATCCGGAAATTTCATACTGATCTCCCTTGCCGTAAAATACATTCAAACGTTGATCAAAATCCAATCCCGAATCTTTAAGCGTTTTACCACTCGTCGATCCATCAAATAATTCCTGTTGCACTTCGGACATGAACTCATAGCTTACCAGGTCATCAAGAGAAACTTTCTGTAATAGTTGAATGTTATTTAAACTGAATACAGTAACAGCATCCTTTGGAATCAAAAGTTCAGATTGTTGGGCGAACCCATTCAGAACAGTGGTCAATGCGATCAGCGAAAGGTAAAACCTCATGTAAGCCTAATGAATTAATTATACTGCGAAATTATCAATTTTTCGCGGATGCTTACTTCTGAGGAGTAAGATAAATCGTGTTTTCGAGCAGATTGTAATCCTGAGTCAATGAATAAGGGTCTGTCTTTATCATTACGGCCATTTTATTCTTGGACATCAAAGCTTTAGCATTCTCAAACCGGTCAACCGGACGATCAAATCGGGTAATTGAAGTGTAGTTACCTGTTTTAAGAAGGTCGATATCCTCCTGTTTCATGGACTTGGTCTGTTTTATGTCAAGTTCAGGTATACTTCTCATTAATTTATTCCCGTCCCAACTGATCCAGTTGTAGTTATATTCTTCTGAGTCTTTTTCCTTACTCTGTTCCTTTACGATTGCTTTTATTGCATCCTGGAGATATTCAATGCTTTTGAAGTCGCATTGCAACTTGAATATGTAGTCAGAAAAATCCATGCTATAATCGACATTGGTTATTCCTGATTTTTTCTTCAAAGATTCGATCACATCAAGGAAATCATTTTCAATGTCCTCTTTCGAAGGAACTTTCTTACCATCAAGACTATCAAGAGCAAGAATTGAATTAATCTTCACTTTACTGGCACTTAAATTAACGGTGTACTTGTATGTTCCGGAACCATCGTTGTGAATTGTAACATCATCAATGATCTCGATACAAGACGTTAGTCCGAAGACCAATCCAATAATGAGGAAGTAAATCCTGTGTTTCATAATGCGAATTTAGGCAAAACGTCGATTTCAAAAACAATACCAAAATTTTGCTGTACGAAAAGTGAATGAACTCCTCGATTTTATTGATTATCTTTGCCAAAAATTTTCCATGGCGGATCAAACAAGAATTTCGACAAACAAAGCACCAAAACCTGTTGGACTTTATCCTCATGCAAGGAGAGTTGGGAATTTGCTTTTTTTATCTGGAGTAGGACCAAGAGTAGCCGGATCTGATGATATCGATTCAGGTGTGCCCAGACTTAAATTGGATAAAAATGGAAATTTCATAGAATTCGATTTTGAGGCGCAGTGTCGTAATGTATTTGAGAATGTGAAGACGATTCTTGAAGAATCAGGATCCAGCTGGGGAAATTTAGTGGATGTTACGGTGTTCCTTGTGAACATGAAGCGTGATTTTTATGTCTACAACAGAGTGTATGCGGAGTATTTCAAGGATAATCAACCTTGTCGCACAACAGTCGAGATCAATTCTCTTCCGACTCCAATAGCTATTGAATTAAAATGTATTGCAACAATTGATTGATCTATGTTGAATTTTATCATTCGCTGCGCTTTAGCAGCATTAGCATTGTTCTTTAATACCTGGTTATTTGTTACAGGTCATTGGGGATGGGGGATTACCTTCATTTTTGTAACGGCCATCATTATCCTTTCTTTTTTCAGAAATGAGAGAATGATCCTTGCTTTAAACCAAATGAGGTTGGGCAATACGGATAAAGCAAAATACCACATCAATAAAATTACAGCCCCTGAATTTTTACCTAAAAAGCAGCATGCGTACGTGCTGTTTCTACAAGCGGTGCTTAATACTCAGGAGCTAGGATTTGCTAAATCGGAAGCACTGTTGAGAAAAGCATTGGCGATTGGTCTTCGAACAGGTCAGGATAATGCGGTTGCGAGAATGCATTTGGCAGGGATCTGTGTGCAGACTGGTCGTAAGTCAGAGGCAGAAAAATTGTTAGCGGAAGCAAAAAAGTTGGATAACACCGGAATGATGAAAGATCAGATCAACATGATGTTATCTCAAATGAAAATGGCTCCGTCTAAAAATCAAATGCGTATGGCCCAAATGATGGGTGGTCGCAAGAAGATGCCACGCATGAAGTAATCTGGATGGCAACTAAGAAAAGCTACAGTGAATGCTGGGACGATTACGAGTTGATCGATGCAGGAGGAGGTAAGAAACTGGAACGTTGGGGTAATGTAATTACCATCCGACCAGAGGTTCAGGCCTATTTTCAATCTGCAAAACCTTTTTCAGAATGGTATGAGCTCGCGAACTGGGAGTTCATTGCTACTGGTCAATCAGGAAAATGGAAGTGTTTGAAAAAGGGAAGCCCTAATCGCTGGACAATTCGATATAAGAAACTCAGTTTCATCCTCGAGTTGACCAAGTTTAAACACATCGGACTCTTCCCCGAGCAAAGAATAAACTGGGATCTTATTGACAACAAGCTAAACGAATCACATCGCTTTCTGAATCTGTTTGCCTATACAGGTGCCGCTTCTTGTGTGGCAAGGTATACTGGAGCAGAAACATTTCATGTGGATTCAGTTAAGCAATTGATCTCATGGGCCAGAGAAAATATGGAGGCCAGTAGGATTCTGAACATCAAGTGGGTCCACGAAGATGCTTTGAAATTTGCCCAACGTGAAGTAAAAAGGGGGAATCATTATAAAGGGATCATAATGGATCCACCAGCCTGGGGAATCGGTGCAAAAGGAGAAAAGTGGAAGCTTGAAGAAAAAATCGATGAGTTGATGGCAACTGCAAATGAATTGTTAGAGGAGGATGGGTTTTTAATTATGAATACCTATTCACCTGCGCTTGGGCAGTCGATGATCCTTGATCTGGCTTCAATGTACTTCGAAGGACGAAAGATCGAGCTAACAGGACTCTGGATGAAGACGACTACGGGAAGAGAACTTTATTATGGAGATCTTCTTCGGATCAACTGTTAAGAGTCAACCCCAAGATTTTATCTGCAAGGACATCGCTTAGCTTGAAATAGCTTTCATGCGTCCATCCGCCAACGTGAGGAGTTAAAATGACGTTTTCAGCCTCTAAAAGATATTTAAAATCAGCTGGAAGTTCTTGCTCAAAGAAGGATTCAAAACTGCTTTTTTCGTATTCAAGAACATCAAGTCCGGCCCCCAATATTTTACCGATTTTTAATCCCTTAACCAGTGACGAGGTCTGTACGATCTTGCCTCTGGATAAGTTTAACAGCCAGATCGGTTTTTTAATACGCTGGACGAATTCATCATTCACCATCCAAAGAGTTTCCTCGTTCTGAGGAATATGAAAACTTATAACATCCGCATGATTAAGGATCGCGTCGAGGGTAGACTCCATAACAAAATGATCCCCAAAACCTTCCTTGTACTTATCATAGGCCATTAATTTGACATCGAATCCGCGCAATTTTTTTGCGAATGCACTTCCATTATTTCCATAACCGATAATACCAACGGTCTTCCCATCAAGTTCCCAGCCTCTATTTCCTTCTCTGTCCCACTTACCCGAACGAACTTCCCGATCTGCTGCGTGGAGCTTGTTCAAAAGTGAGAGAAGCATACCCAAAGCATGTTCGCCAACTGCATTCCTGTTTCCTTCAGGGGCATTATATAGTTGTATTCCTCTTGATTCACAATAAGATGTGTCAATATTTTCCATTCCTGCACCGGAACGAGCAATGAATTTCAAGTCAGGTGCAAATTGAAGAAACTCTTCATTCATTGTAAATCTTGAACGAATGACAATTCCAGTACAATCATGAAGCTTTTGTATGCATGTCGCGCGATCTTTATCCGTTAGGTCAATACAAGTATATCCTGCATTTTCAAGTCGCTGCCACAAAATTGGGTGAACGGTGTCCAGAAATGCAATCTTTTCCATTTTACAAATTGTAAAGAAGCATCCCGACAGTAAAATAAATAAACAAACCTAGGACGTCGTTCAATGTCGTGATGAATGGTCCTGTGGCTAAGGCGGGGTCGATCTTGTATTTATTCAACAATAAGGGTATCAAGGTTCCGAAAACTGCTGCAAAGATGATGACAGTAAAAAGAGAAATACTCACGACAAAACCGAGTGTGGCGTTTTCAAACATATAAGCGATCCCAAAGATCAAAGCAGACAGTAAAATTCCATTAACGAGCGCAACCACGGCTTCTTTCATAAGTTTCCGACCTATTCTGTCTAAGGAATTATTTCCTTTAGCTAGTGATTGCACAACGATCGCAGAGGATTGCACCCCTACATTACCCCCCATTGCCGTGATCAATGGAATAAAAAATGCCAATGCCGGAACAAGAGCAATGCTTGTTTCAAATCCGGAAATGACCTGGGCACCAAGAATTCCTCCCAACATCCCAATAAACAACCAAGGTAATCGAGCTCTTGAAATTCTCCAGACACTTGCATTAGACTCCACCTTTTCTGAGAGACCGGTTGCTAACTGGAAATCCTTATCCGCTTCTTCTTTGATCACATCTACAACATCATCGTAGGTGATCCTACCAACCAGTTTGTTCTGAAGGTCTACGACAGGGACGGCAAGGAGGTCATACTTTTCCATAACCTTTGCCACCTCTTCACTGCTGTCGCTGCTTTTTACAGAAATAACATTTTTGTCCTGATACAGATCGACAATCTTGGTCTTCGGACTTGCAAAAAGAAGTCGCTTCAGGGAAAGGAATCCAACGAGCTTATTAAGCTCATCGACAACATAAATGGTATAAACGCGCTCAACATCCTCCGCTTGACGTCTCAATTCTACCAGACACCGGTTTACTGGCCAATCAACTCTAGCTTTAAGAAATTCTTTCTGCATTAGACCCCCGGCAGTGTCTTCGTCGTAGTTCAAAAGATCTACGATATCCTCTGCAGCTTCATCATCCTCCATTTGAGCAATGACTTCCTGGATCTTTTCATCTGGAAGTTCACCCAGGATGTCTGCTGCATCATCGGAGTCCAGATTTTCCAGCTGGTCTGCAATTTCTTTCGATGAAAGAGAAGCTAAGAATCGATCTCGGATGTCTTCGCCAAGTTCCATAAGAACATCGGCCTGAAGATCTTCATCCATCTGGAAGTAAATGTATTTCGCTTCCTCGTT
>Ga0208305_10000662_pt1 | contig 16911 bp, 12 predicted proteins | sample ColrivemetaGS741_FD_187605 | JGI IMG/M metagenome (GOLD analysis project Ga0208305, IMG submission 187605) | Estuarine microbial communities from the Columbia River estuary - Flood tide ETM metaG S.741 (SPAdes) (version 2) | ecosystem: Environmental > Aquatic > Marine > Intertidal zone >... | reverse complement strand
AAATAGCCCAGGAACCATTGATTCCGATTATAGAGGTGAAATTAAAATCATTATGATTAATCACGGTAAAGAATCCTTTACTATTAAGCGTGGTGAACGAATTGCACAGTTAATCATTGCACCTGTTATTCAGTTGCCTATTCTTGAAGTTATAGACGTAAGTGATACACAGCGCGGTATTGGTGGTTTTGGTAGTACTGGTGTCTAAGCAGTAACTTTTTCAAATTGAACCATATCATCTCCACAAATTGTTCTTAATTCAGTTATAAAATCTTCATTAGGATCAACTACATATTTGCGCACATTCATGCGAATCGGGCGTTCAATTGTGGGAGTAAATATATCGAGAGAAACGGGAACTTTACCTTTATTATCTTTCATTAAACTTGTGATATATTCTAAATCCATCAGAGATATTTCATCGGTTTTAATCTTTAAACGCAATCTAATTTTACTGATATTGTTGTCACGCATTGAGTCTAATCGCTCAACAGTATTCACATAAAAACGCTGATTCCCATCTCTTACGGCTACTTTTACGTTCAAGAGAAGTAAATTATCTTCGACTAATAAATGCTGATAACTGTCATAGGATTTATTAAAAAAGCCAAGTTCAATTGAATCATTATCATCTTCAAGTGTTACAAAGGCATAATCTTTACCTTTTTGTGTTTTATTTCGTCGCACTAAAGTTACAATTCCGGCAACGGTAATTTCCATTCCATCTTCTAGCTTAGATAGCACTTCTTTATTTAGAGTATGTGATGTAAACAGTTTCATGTCGTCTTTATAACGATCTAATGGATGCGCACTTAGATAAAATCCAATTAACTCGCGTTCACGTTTTAGTCGCTGTAAATTTGTCCAAGGATTAACTTCTCTCAATTTCGGTTCCTGCATTACCGAACCGTTTGAATTCCCGCCAAATAAAGACGCTTGAGACATTGCTTTTTCATGCTGAACTCGTTGAGAATAGTTCATTATATCATCCAAGCTTTCCATTAATTGAGCTCTATTCATGTGCATTATATCAAATGCACCGGCCTGGATTAAGGATTCAATCGTTTTACGGTTCATGGCACGAAGATCATTTCTTGAAACACATTCGTAAATACTCTTAAACTTCCCTCCTTTAGTGCGCTCTTCTACTAAACTTTCAACGGCATTTGCACCAACACCTTTAATGGCAACTAAACCATATTGAATTCTTCCATCAACTGCGGTGAATTCTGCATCTCCTGTATTTACTGATGGAGCATCAACCGCGATTCCCATTCTTCGTGCTTCTTCCATGAAGAAAGAAACTTTTTTAATATCGCCCATGTTATGGGTTAAAATTGCTGATAGAAATTCTGCTGGATAATGTGCTTTTAAATATCCTGTTTGATAAGCAACAAACGCATAACAGGTTGAGTGAGACTTATTAAAAGCATACGAAGCAAATGCTTCCCAATCCGTCCATATTTTCTCTAATTTATTTGCTGCATGCCCTTTTTCTGAAGCTTGTTTAACAAACATTGGCTTTAATTTATCCAAGGTTTTACGGTCTTTTTTCCCCATAGCTTTACGTAGAACATCTGCATCACCTTTTGTAAAGCCAGCCAGTTTTTGAGATAATAACATCACCTGTTCCTGATAAACTGTAATACCATAGGTATCACTTAAGTATTCTTCCATTTCAGGTAAATCGTAACTTATCTCTTCCCTTCCATGTTTTCTATTGATAAAATTAGGAATGTAAGCAATTGGACCTGGACGATACAAGGCGTTCATTGCAATCAGATCTTCGAATTTATTGGGCTTTAAATCACGCAAATATTTTTGCATCCCAGGACTTTCAAACTGGAATGTGCCGTTTGTTTCACCACGTTGATATAATTCAAAGGTTTTTTGATCATCAAGAGGAATGTAATCGATATCAATTTCGACTCCATGATTTTTCTTAATGAGCTTTAATGCTGTTTTTAAAATAGTTAGGGTTTTAAGACCCAAAAAGTCCATTTTAATAACACCAGCATTTTCAATGACTTTCCCATCGAATTGAGTGATTAATAAATCAACATCTTTGGTTGTTGCAACCGGCAAAATATTGGTTAAATCATCAGGAGCGATAATAATTCCGGCAGCATGAATACCGGTTCCACGAACGGAACCTTCTAAAATCTCGGCTTCTTTTAAAATTGATGAGCGTGGATCTGTATCATCATCATAAATAGCACGAATTTCTTTTATGTGAGAAATCTCTTCGTCTCGAACGCCTTCTTTTTCAGTTAGTGATTTTGTACTGTCACCTGACTTTTTATCCTGATCAGTAATAGGTGCGTGTAACACACGGCGCAAACTTATTCCAGGTTTTTCAGGAATAAGTTTAGCTAAGGCATTTGATTCAGAAAGTGGCAAATCAATTACACGAGCAACATCTTTTATACTCATTTTAGCAGCCATTGTACCATAGGTAACAATATGTGCTACTTGATTTTTTCCATATTTTTTTACTACATAATCAATTACTTTTTGACGACCTTCATCATCAAAGTCGGTATCAATATCGGGCATTGACTTTCTGTCTGGATTTAAAAATCTCTCAAACAGTAAACCATATTTCATGGGATCAATATTGGTAATCCCAATACAATACGCTACCACACTTCCAGCAGCAGACCCACGACCAGGCCCAACAAAAACACCTAAATCTCTACCAGCTTGAATAAAATCAGATACAATGAGAAAGTAACCTGCAAAACCCATTGTTCTAATGGTATGTAACTCAAAACTTATTCGCTCTTCAATTTCAGTTGTCATTTCACTGTAGCGAGTTCTTGCCCCTTCCCAAGTTAAATGAAATAGATAATCATCTTGAGTTAAGAAATTTTGTGGAATTACATAGTTTGGTAAAAGAATATCACGCTGAAGCTTTAGCGTTTTTACCTTATCTACAATTTCGTTGGTATTATCTAAAGCTTGAGGAATATCACCAAAAGTATGCCCCATTTGCTCAGTCGTTTTAAAGAAAAACTGATCATTTGGGAACTTAAATCTTCGATTTTTAATTTGTAATTCATCGTTTACGAAATCGTCAAAACCTGGAGTACTTTGTTTTTCACCTGTATTGATACATAATAAAATATCATGAGCATTCGCATCTTGTTGATCAACATAATGACTATCGTTACTTGCAATTACCTTAACATTATATTTTTTAGCAAATTTCAGTAGGGTATTATTTACAGTTTCTTGCTCACCAATTCCATGTCGTTGAATTTCAATATAATAGTCTTCACCAAAGAGATCTAACCACCATTTAAATTCTATTTCTGCAGCTTCTTCCCCTTTGTTTAAAATCGTTTGTGGAACTAATGCTCCTAGGCAACAGGTCGTTGCTATTAGACCTTCATGATATTGTAAAACAAGCTCTTTATCAATTCTTGGATATTTTGAATAAAGACCTTCAATAAATCCTAATGAGGTTAATTTTACTAAGTTTTTGTATCCAATTTCGTTTTTAGCTAAAAATAACTGATGATGTCTTGGATCTTTATCTTCTTTTGAAAAACTTTTTCTGTGTCGATCTGCAGTTATATAAAACTCACATCCTACAATGGGTTTTACTAAGGGCTCACCTTTATCATTTTTATGCTTGTATGCTTGTGCTACAAACTCAAAAGCACCGAACATATTTCCATGATCAGTAATTGCCAAAGCGGGCATTTTATCATTAATCGCTTTTTGATACAATTTTGGAATAGAAGCTGCACCATCTAGAAGAGAGTATTGAGTATGAGTGTGTAAGTGAGAAAATTGCATAATTGACTAAAAACAGAAGTAAGAAAATGGCTTGAGAATGAAAGACATTCTCAAGTTTGACATAAGATTGTTGCTAAATATACAGTCTTGAATCTACTCAATGGAGTAAATTTTTCAGTTTTTTTTTGAAAAGATATTTATTTAATTATGAAATTTGCACTTGAGCTTAATTTCAATAATATCAATACTATAAAATAATAACTTGTTGGATATTTATTTTTTTTACTCTCTTGATAAATTGCTTTAGAGTCTATTAGTCTTTGATGGATAAATGCTTAGCTTGATTTATTTTTCGAACCGTTTTTATTTGAAAGAACGCACAAATCAATTCAATTTGAGTTCTTTTCTATTAATAGTGTAATTAAGCAAAAGTTTTGAACATACCGAATACAACTCAAAGCGATTTCAAAATCCATGCAGTGAAAGACTCAATTTTTATTATTCTTATGAAACCTTAGCATTTCAAAGCATTCAATTGTGGACTAGACTATGCCAATTTATTACGAATTTAGTAAGTCTTTATGACTTACTATTTCCCCTTGTACTAAAGAATCAGCAACTATTTTTTTGATTAGGTTTAATGCTAATAACCTTGGATCGTTTAGAGTACCATTCTCAAAAGCGAGTTGAAAATTTTTAACTATTGGAAAATTCTCTTCCTTTACTGAACGAATAGTAGCTTGCATGTTTGTATCTGTTTTACCTGGATCAAATAAAATCATTTTTACAGGATAAACTTCTCGACTTTGTTCTAAAGCGGTTGTTGCTGTGAAATAATGTAATGCCGCTTTTGAGGCGCCATATAAAGACCAGCCTTCAATTGCATGATTTGCAGCGCCTGAACCCACATTAATTATCATCTTTTTTGACTCTTTAAGCCTCAAAGCCGCTATGAAACTTGCAGAAAATTTAATGGGGTTTATCGTATTAATAGTAAAGTGATCTGTTATTGCTGATTTATCCGCTAGTTTTGCAACGGGATTTATGGGTTCCAATACCGCAGCATTATTAATTAAAATCCATTCATCAATTGTATTTCTAAACTGATCAATAGAAGCATTTATTTCTGATTCAAATAGTTTGAAAGCATCAACTTGGGAGAGATCGCAAGTAACATGTTTACAATTTTGATGAGTTAAGGGTAGTTGTGACCGACTAAAATTGATTATAGAGTAATCGTTTCTTATCAATTCTTTTATAAGTTCAAGTCCTATTCCTTTGCTACCACCCGTAATAAAAACCAGCTTTTTTTTCATTTTAAAGTAATTTTGAACTAAATAAAATTAGTATGAGTTTGATGGTCCGTTCAAATAGAATGAAGACATATCATAATTTTCCATTTTAGTAAATACAGAACCTGAAGAAGTTGAACGGGATGAAAAAAGTGAAAAATGACCAATTTCAATAGTTTGATCAAAACTGTTTTCATTTGTATTTAGCCAATCTTGAACTTCAGACATGTTGCAATTCGTCAATCGGGCAATGCTAAGATGAGCTCGATACCTATAATGCATTTCCAGATTTGGATGAAACATACTAATGGTATCATTTATTTTTGCCTGTAATTCTACAAGCGAATTATTGGGTTCTACTAACGCTACTAATACATGTGGTTTATTATTAATAGCGTTAAAAATTTCAAACTTATTCACTCTTATCGAAAATGGTCTAAAATGAATATGCTTAAGCTGTTGTTTTATTTGTCTATATAGATATACATTTGCATCTCCAATATATAGTAATGTACAATGATAGGTTTGCGGATTTAACCACCGAACTCCAATCATTTCCTTTTTAAGTGCAAATAATTGATTCGTAACAGCTTGTGATGAATCCAAAGCCGTAAATAAACGAAGCATACCTAACTTTATTTAAAAACAATATTGGTGCAATTTAATGAAAATCATTTATATAAATTACAACAATATTTCCTTTACTAGTTTTATTTGAACCTAAAAGTGGATTCAACACTAAATTTCAGAAAAATAATATATTTAATTGCTTTCCTACCTAGTAAAGTAGTACTTTTTGAAAAACAGTAATAAGCTAGTATAATGACCCTAACACAATTAACATACATTGTAGCTGTTGATACCTACCGACATTTTGCTACAGCTGCGGAAAAATCATTTGTGACACAACCCACATTGAGCATGCAAATTCAAAAATTGGAAGACGAACTAGGAGTTTTCATTTTTGATAGAAGTAAACAGCCTGTTATACCGACTGAAGTTGGGGCAAAAATTGTACTTCAAGCTAGACAAATTTTGAAAGAGGCTTCACAAATTCAAAATATTATTGACGATAATAAAGATGAACTGGATGGAACGTTCAGAATTGGAATCATTCCAACCGTTGCATCAAGCTTAATTCCTCGTTTTTTGCACTCTTTTACCAAAAAATACCCTGGTATTCAGTTGATATTTGAAGAGTTATTAACTCGCGATTTACTAAATAAATTGCAAGAAGACCAAATTGATGCCGGTATTATTGGAACGCCTTTACCTGGAAATCAATTCAAAGATTTACCACTTTATTTTGAACCTTTTGAAGTTTATTTCTCTCAAAATCATCCATTATTACAAAAATCCGTTTTAGAAATGGATGATCTAAATCCTGAGGAAATGTGGTTATTAAGCGAAGGACACTGTTTGAGAGATCAAAGTATTGACTTATGTAAAAAAATTAAATCACAGCGAGACCGATCAGTCTCTTTTGAAAGTGGAAATTTAGAAACGCTTATTAAAGTAGTTGACAAAGGCTATGGTAGCACAATTCTACCCTATTTATCGGGTTTAGCTTTGCCTGAAGCTGTTAAAAAAGAACAAATACGATCTTTCACCAACCAAGAACTAGGTAGACATGTTCGACTTGTTTTTGGAAGATTATACACAAAAAATAAAATGCTTCATGCTTTACGCGATCATATTTTAAGCACCATTCCAAAAGAGTTAATTCATTAGTAATGGAGCAATTTACCTATAAGTGGTTTCTTTTAGGATATTTTATATTATCGGGAGTGTTTACTATACAAGGCGTAGTCTTTATGTTTTCCCCTGCGCTTTATGTGAAAAAATTTCAACAATTCAATTCTGATGAAAAAGCTCCGTCTGCACTTATAAAAATAATTAGATATTTGTTTTTATTTGGCTTATTGAGTTTTGTTTTTGCTTTATTCCCCTTTAAAATTCAGCATATTTTATACAGCTGTTGGATTTTTACGATGGTTTTAGTGATTGGTAAAACTCTTGTGAATTGGAGAGGATTTTGCCAGTATTGGGAGGAAAATTCAAAAAAACTAGAGCTTTTTTTTCAAAAACTTGGGGCATTTTGTTTGATTATTGGGATTGCCACTTTTGTTATTCTAATTTATTCTATTTAAATCTCACAATTATTCAACAAGAACTAAACTGCAGATTTATTTAAGACTTCAACTGATGTAACTTTCGCTCTTAGCCATGTTTTCATTGAATTAACCACTTCTAAACCAATATCACAATGATCTAAATAATGATATGCGTTTTCAAATTCGTGAAATTCTTTTGTGCTTGCCAATGAGTCTGATTCTGATTGTCTCAACCAATCCGCATCAACTAATTGATCATTTTTACCCCATCCTACCCAAATTGGATTAGATAATTTATCCCAGTTTTTTAAAATTGTTTTTCCCGAGTTTATAACAATACCTGCCGTTTTTGCCGAAACTTTGCCATAATCATCATCCCAATCAGGAATTTCAGAATATAATTTTTCAGTGTTTGCAGCTAACATATTCGCTTGCAAGGTCAATACATTTAAATGCGAGGTAAACGAGTTCACATACAAAATGGAATCTAAAATAACTTTTGGAAATCGTGTTGAAAGTTTTACGATTGGAGCCCAAAGGCAGTGCCCAGAAAAGAAAATTTGAGGTGTTTCTAATTGATTAACAGCTAATAAATTTGCCCCAAATCCCATTCCTAATCCAAACCAATACGTAGCATTTACTTGACTTTTGAACCAATCAATCATCAATTTTAAATCTGCTAATAAGTCATCAAGAGAGATCCACTTAGCTCTAAGCCCACCAGATCTGCCATGTGCAACCATATCGTAAGCACATACAACATAACCCTGCTTTACTAACTCTGAGGCTAACCAATCGTATCGATAACAATTATCACCGTAAGAGTGAACTAATAAAATAGCTTTATTTGTTTCATAAGTTGGTTCCCAGATATAAGTTTGTAAATGAACTTCTTTATGATTTACAACAACAAATTCTTTCATGCTTCAATGTTACCAAATTTTGAGTTTTAATATCGTAGAAAAACGCTTTTCTTCGTAAATATAATTACCTCCTTAGTAGAATCCTTTAAAACACCTAGTTTGAGTGTGTTTATATAACCTAATTGCACTATTCTGAAATGGTTTAATTCAGCGTTAAATCACATTTGTACCGTAAGAATTATCATCTAAGTAAGATTTTTACCAAAAAAAATATCCATTTGAGCTTCGAGAGTCTCAGTCTATCGATTAAGTAAACACCTGGTTCAATGGTTTTCATTCTTTTAAAACAAGTTATTTGAAGCAATGAATAATTCAGTTAAATAATGGGAATAATTACCTGCTTAAAGCCGTATCTTTACTTTTTTAAACTCAATATGTTTTAATGAAATTTTTAAAATTTGCCGGTGTTTACCTTGGCTTTGCACTTCTTATTTTTACTATCGTTATAGGTTGGAATTATAAAGAATTTACTACTGTTTTCGAAAACTCAGACGGCCTTACAGAAGGAAAAGAGCTAGTTGAAAAAACATATTCCTTAGGCGGTCTAGCCGATTACATTGCAGAATCACCTGAAATGGTTTCTGTTTATTCTAGTGAGCTACAAACAGGTAAAGTTGAAATACAAATTAATGCTGATGTACCAAGACCTCTTGGAGCTTTAAGTTCTGTTTTCTTAACCATTCACGCTCTAAACAAATTTGACAAAGTTCCTGATCTTGCAACTTCATCCGTTAATATTGATTCGGTTGATGCCTATTTTGTTCCAAATGTGTACAGGTCAATTCATGAAAAATCCATGAATATGCTTCGCAGTAAAATGCAAGAAAACGGTGGTAAACTTCAGCTCAAAGAGTTATTACCTGTTATGACTGAATATAATAGTCAAGCTATTTACGATTATTTATTAATGCGCTTTGGCAATGATGCTATTCAAGAAACTGCTCAACAATTTGGTTATACTGCTCCTTTACAATTATTGCCTTACAGTGGAATTGCAATTCAAATTCATCCTATTGTTCAGAATAAACCATTTGAAGCGATTTATACAGAATTAAGTAGCTCTGATTCAATCTTAGTTAATAATGTTTATCTGTCGACTCATTCGTTTGTACATAATTCTGGGTTTCGCAAAAAAGTTCAAGACATATTTACAGAGCACCAAATGGGAATTTCATTTCTTCAAGAGAAAAAATCGTATGCTTTATATACTAAAGCAACTCCAATTGATTTAACGAATATGATTCGTACTTTTTTGAAATCAAATGAGGTTTCAAAACAAACCAAGCAAGCCTTTTTGGATATTTTATCCTGGCCGATGGCTGATCGTTCAATAAAACATTGGTTCCATTTTTATGCAGGAATTTTTGAAAGTAGAATGGCTCTCTCCTCAGGAATTGATATAGCAGCTGCACAAGAACGCAACGACACTTTAATTCAAACAGTAATTTTTGACCGAATTCCGATTGCGTTTTGGTTTCACATGTCAAGTAAGTTTATAAATCTTGATTATCAAAGACGTATATCTTGGGATTCTGAATTAAGAGACCGATCACTTGGCATTAAGCCCGAGAGAACAAATTAAGTTATAAAAGACACGTTTGAAGAATTATCTTGTTAAACACTGATAATTACTTCTGTGTAATAATTTCCGGTTTCGTTCTTCTAATCGATTTAATCGTATACATTTTTTAGTCATTTTGTACTTTCTACTACAGTTTGAAATAGCTCTCATTTGTATCTGAAAATTGAAGAAGTTTGAATAATCTTAGTAAACCTTGTGCTGTAAGTGTATATTTAAGTTAATTGTATCCGAATAAAAAGGAGATTCTATGAAAGAATACTTAACTGATAAAATGGATGCTGTTTTAGCACATCAATTACAGCATTTACAAAGGGAACTTCAATCGATGAGAATAACACCGAAACCCTTTATAACAATTTCTAGAGAGTTTGGCTGTGAGGGATATCCACTTGCTAAACGACTATCAGAATTGTTAACTACAGAGATGAATCCATGGAATGTATTTGGCCATGATGCTATACGCGAAATTTCCACAAATGAAGAAATATCAACTAGCTTATGGGAAACCATTCCAAATGAAACAAGAAGTGTTTTTACTCAATATCTCGACGCTTCATTAGCTGATAAACCAACAGACTATATGCTATTTAGGAAAATGGCTAAAAGTGTTAAAGTTTTATCCACTTCCGGCCATGTTATAATTGTAGGTGCTGCAGCGTCAGTTCTCACTAGAGATTCTAAATATGCGTATCACTTTAGACTAATTGGTTCAGAAGAGTTTAGAATTCAACGAGTGATTGGAATGGGCTATTCTCTAAATGAAGCTAAAGTATTGGTAAAAGAACGTGACGAAAAACGTGTACATTTCGTGAGACAATTTACGGGTGCCGATATTCGGAATCCGATGTTATACACGGCAACTTTCAATAACTCTTTGCTAAGTGTAAGCGAAATTTCAAACATGATTCTTTCATTAATTAAACAACGAACACCTGAATTTGCATGAAAAAACTGCTGCTATTGTACTGGTTAATTCCAATTTATTTACTTTTTTTAAGTTCTTATGAATTATTGACCTATATCGGAATTCAATCCACAAATAAAGACGGAGTGTCTCTAATTTCTAGAGTAGATTATCTAAAGATTAAGAACATGCAAGCTCAGTCTAATGGTGTGATTGATATCTCATTTACTGACGATAAAGGTGTTCATCATACTAAAAAAATGACTTTACCGGTACAATTAGCAGCTCAATTACAAGAATTAGCTATGATTCCTATTCGTTATAAAGAAAGCAGTTTTATGCCGATAGTTTTCATGCCTACCTATGAGTTTCACTATAAAATGGTTTTAATGAATATGGCGATTACTTTTTCGAGTTTTTTAGCTGTTTTATGGGGTGGTTTTAGAATAAACCGATTTATTTTCAATCAGAGTTCAACCGAACTATTAAACAATCAAGTTCAACGAGCTTGGGAGCAAGCTAAACCAATCGAAAGTGATTTAGTATGAGTGGTATACTTTATTTAATTCCAACTCCTTTAGGCAAAGTTTCAGCTGAAAAAAGTTTACCATCTTCCGTTATTTCTCTTATACATGAATTGAAATACTTTGCTGTAGAACAGGTAAAAACGTCTATTCAGTTTCTCCAATCAATAAAACATCCTGTAACCGAATTTGAGTTGAATTTTATTGTAATCAATAAACAACAAAAAGATTCTGAGCAAGATATGGAAGTGCTTAATTTATTGCTTTCTGGAGAATCTGTTGGACTAATGTCAGAAGCTGGTTGTCCTGGAGTTGCAGATCCTGGCTCTCAATTAATTCGCTTAGCTCACTCAGCAGGAATTCGAGTAATTCCACAAGTTGGTCCAGCTTCCATGATATTAGCCTTAATGGCATCAGGTTTTAATGGGCAAAAATTTCGTTTTAACGGGTATTTAAATAGAGATCACGAAGGTAGAAATGAAGACTTGAAACAACTTGAAATAGCTTCTCTTCAATTTGACCAAACTGAATTATTTATGGAATCACCGCAGCGAAACCTTACTGTATTGAAAGATGCGATTACGGTATTACAAAATGAAACTCGTTTATTGGTTGCCTGCCAAATTACACTTCCAGATGAGATTATTATTTCCAAAACGGTTGCGGAATGGAAACGAACCAAATTGCCTGATATCGAAAAAAAGCCATGCATTTTTGGAATTTATGGAGAACCTGCATTTAGAGTAAAACCTAATAAAAAACAGACTGTTACAAAAGTAAAACGCTGGTAAAGAACGGTTCTTTGCAACTTTTATCTCTGACTAGACTCGTTTGAAAACCCTAATCAGGAATACATTAACTTTACGTTTTTCATTCCCATTTTTTGAATGTTTGAACAAAATATTCCCCTTTAATTGGAGTATTAGGTCAACAAAATTGCGGAGCTAATTCGTTTATACTGAACTTGATAAATGAAACAGTTCGTGGACATTTACAAAAAATAATTGATTATATTAAAGTTGAAACCGAATATTAAGGACTAAAAAAGTATTAGCATTAAATTTTGCTCGAATCCTTTTAGCTCATATTTAAACATGGCGTTAATGTTTAAAACAAACTAGAGCCCATTAATAAGACATTGTTAAAGAAAAAAGTACTTTTGTAGGATCTATTTACAAGCTAAATTGATCTCTCATGGAATTGGTAAATTAATGAACATATTAACCAAAAAAATAATTCCCAAGCATTCTGCAATTAGTTTTGCTGTTTTTGTGTTTTTATTGGCTATAACTCAATTTTTGGCATATCAAAATTACCTCCTTCTTAAATCTAAAGTAAATAGTGGTTTATATAAAGAACTTGATAAACTAGATGAAAGTATTTACAGTATTCTGAATTCTGCAGAAACAGCTATGTCGACACTTTCATATGTAGTACAGCAATACCCAAGTGAAGAACATTTTGACTCCATAAGTGAAGTTTTATTAAAATCGAATCCGAATTTAGATGCTTTAGAACTAGTTGATTCCTCAGGAGTCATTTATGCAGTTTACCCTCTAAGCGGCAATGAAAGCATAATAGGTTATAATATTTTACAAGACTCCCTTAGAAATAAAGAAGTTTTAAAAGCCATTAAGAAAAAAGAAGCTTTTTATGCTGGGCCATTTCAGTTAAAACAAGGTGGAGTTGCTATAGTTGGAAGACTACCAATATTCGCAAATGATGATACATTTATTGGTCTTACAGCTGTACTTATAAATATTAACACTTTAATAGAAACACTAGCAGAACATCAATATGAAACTTACTTTCAGTTTTCAAAAATAAATCCTGACACAGGAATTGAAGAATTTTTCTTTCCAGAGCAGCATAAATTCAAAAAAAATGAGGCCATGAGTCATTACATTGAAGCTGGTGACTGGCATATTTATGCTCAAAACTTAGAATCCAACGAACTTTTATCTAGTTTACCATTTCCAATATTAGGCTTGTTCTTATCTTTTATTGGCGCATATTTGGTAAGTATTCTTTTAAAACAACCGTTAAAGTTAGAAATGTTGGTACAAAAGAAAACAACTGAACTATTTGATCATCAAAAAAAATATAGAGATCTACTTGAACATAGTTCTGATGCTGTACTTGTAATTAGTGATGACTTTACGGTTTCCTTTGTCTCCAATTCTTTTGTGAATATGTTTGGTTATAGCGAAGAGCAGACAATGAAACAACCTTTCCATTTCTTTGTTCATACTGAGGATATTGAATATGTTCAATTAACTTTAAAAGAAACTCAAAAATTATCCGATTCCGAATTAAATCAGGTTACGTTCAGAATTGTAACTAAAGCTAACTTAACGATTTGGGTAGAGGCTACATTCTCGAATTTATTCAATCAAAATGGAATAAATGGTATTGTTGTAAATATGCACGACGTTACAGAACGAGTTCATTATTTAGAAGAACTGCAAAAACATAATAAACAACTTAAAGAAATTGCATGGACACAATCTCACATTGTTCGTGCCCCACTTGTACGAATAATGAGTCTAATTCATTTAATTAATGAGATTGACCCTAAGGAAATAAAAGATTCAGATTTATTTGAGCATATTTATGCCTCTGCAGTAGAGCTCGATAAAATAATTTATGATATCACAAAAAAAGCCGAACGCTCAGACTTTAACGATTCAAAGAATAACTTTTGAATACAAATTTTAAGAACATAATTACAAACTCCTATTTAAGTAAACTAGAACAAGTACCGATTTTAGCGTATGTACTAAAGTGGATTTTCTTTTCGGCTATTATTGGTTTATTCGCAGGTAGTTTTTCGGCTTTTTTTTTAATCTCGTTAAATAGCATTACGGAATGGCGTGTTTCAAATACGTTTATTATTTGGTTCTTACCACTTGGTGGACTAATAATAGGATTAATCTATTATTATTTTGGTTCTGATGTAGTTCGCGGAAATAATCAGCTTTTTGATGAATTTCACAAACCAGATAAGATTATTCCATTCAAAATGGCCCCGCTAATTCTTTTTGGGACTCTTGCTACTCATCTATTCGGTGGTTCTGCCGGTCGAGAGGGAACAGCCGTACAAATGGGAGGAGCACTTGCCGATCAATTTACCCACTTATTCAAGCTAAAAAAGAGAGACCGCAAAATTATTCTAATAATGGGGATAAGTGCAGGTTTTGCATCTGTTTTTGGTACACCATTAGCTGGTGCTCTATTTGCCTTAGAAGTTTTGATAATTGGAAGAATAAGACACGATGCCATTTTGCCAAGCTTACTCGCTGCAATACTCGGGAACTATTTTTGCCAGTTATGGGGAGCACATCACATTCATTATGCAATAAGCACTGTTCCTGCGCTTTCAGTGCTTACGTTTTCGTGGACTATTCTGGCCGGGATTTTATTCGGATTAACCGCTTTGCTCTTTTCTACATCCTCTCAGTATTGGACACTCTTATTTTCGAAAACGATTTCTTATCCACCTCTACGTCCATTCGTTGGTGGTATTTTCTTAACACTATATTTTCTTTTGTCTGGGTCTGATAAATTTTTAGGTTTGGGAGTTCCTGTAATTGTTTCATCATTTAATGAACAACAAGAAATCTGGTCTTTTTTGATAAAATTAGTTCTAACCACATTTACACTAGGCTCAGGATTTAAAGGAGGAGAAGTAACTCCGTTATTCTTTATTGGAGCAACTTTAGGAAATGCCCTTATTTGGTTTATTCCCCTACCAATGGATTTATTAGCCGGAATGGGCTTTGTGGCTGTTTTTGCAGGAGCCACAAATACCCCAATTGCTTGTATTTTTATGGGTATTGAGTTATTTGGTGCTGATAGTGCAGTTTATATAAGTTTAGCAGTTGTAATGGCTTATTTATTTTCAGGTCATTCAGGTATTTACTCCTCTCAAGTAATAGGCAGTCCAAAACACAGCTTATTTCTCCGGACAAAGGGAAAAACATTAAATGAAATTGATACTCAACAGAAGAAGAGTAAAAAAGAAGCAGAATAGCTTAAACTTAGCCTCTAACCGACTAATTCTTGTAGACTTATAAAATAGCGGTAATTACGACTTTGTATTTCTTTTGTAAGTTCAGCTAAGACTTCTTCATCTTTAATTTGTGTTTTAATGAGCAAGTCTTCAATCGAATCTAAATCTAAAATCTCAATGGATTCAAGCCACATTTCTTGTTCAGAATCATCAGACATTAAAATGGCAGCAGCCACTCGTTGTAGAGAAATTTGATCAAGCGTTTCTTGAGTATTAATTTCTGGTTTACTAATCAACTGCACCACTCTAGCGGTTTCATTAAGGAGCTCATTTTTGGATAAAGGTTTACTTAAAAATCCATCAAATCCCATTTCTAAAAATTCCATGCCATTTTTATTTAAGCCAAACGCGGTAAGTACAACAATAGGAGTTAAACTAGCAGATTCAATTTTTCTAATTTCATCCATAGTTTCTTTTCCATTCAACTCTGGCATTAGATAATCCATTAATATTAAATCGTACACATTTTCTTGAACAAAACTTAACGCTTCTTTCCCAGATTCGGCGATATCTACATGCATATTGTGCTGCTGCAACATTTCCTTTGCCATTTCTCTATTTGTTGGAATATCATCAACAACGAGAACATTTAAGCCTTCGTAATGCCATTTTTCGCCAGACTCATCTGGCTCCAAATCCATAACCAATTCATATTCTATGGGTAACATAATTTCAAAAGTACTTCCTTTTCCGACGGTACTTAAAACAGAGATTTCACCACCTAAAACTTCACAAAGCTTTTTTGTAATACTCAGCCCTAGTCCTGTTCCCTTTTTACGCTCATCATCTACTTGATGAAATGGCTCAAAAATTGTTTTTTGGTGTTCATCTGAAATTCCAATTCCAGTATCTGCAACGAGTATTTGTAAGGTACAACGTAAACTGTCTTTAAAGTTAAATGCTTTAACATGAAATGAGACAATTCCAATTTCAGTAAATTTAATTGCATTTCCGATTAGATTAATTAAAACTTGCTGCAATTTAGCAGGATCAGATTTAATGTATCTTGGAACAGAACTACCAAATTCAAAGTCGAAAATAAGTTGTTTGTTTTGACAATCTAATGAGAACATAGACTCTAATTCATAAGCCATGCTCATAAAATCGAACGTTTGTTCTTTAAGTTGCTGTTTGCCTGCTTCAATTTTTGAAAAATCTAACACGTCATTAATCATTCGTAACAAATGATTACCACTTTTATACATGGTTTGAATAAAATCTCGTTTTCTTCGAGGAATTTCTTCATCATTTTGTAGTATTTGAGCGAAACCAAGAATAGCATTTAAAGGCGTTCTTAATTCATGAGACATTCCAGCTAAGAACATAGATTTTGCATTATTAGCTTCAACTGCAGCTTGTTTCGATTGTACTAAAGCGGATTCATACTCTCTTAATTCTGTAACATCTCTTGCAATTGCAATAAGCTGAGCATTCCCTTTTTCATCATTATATACAGTAGTAGTTGAAACACTTATTACTCTATAATTCGTGTCGGAGTGCAACATTCGAAACTCTATGGTTAGAATTTCTTTTGTTTTAAACGCGTTTATAACACTGTTTTTAACTTGCCTATAATCATCAGGGTGAACTAGTTCAAATATTTTTAAGTTATTGATATAGTCCATACTGTAGCCGAGAAGTCTACTTATACTCGGGCTTAGATAACTGACAAATAAATCAGAATTTATAACGATAATGGTATCTGCTACATTTTCTGATATCATTCTAAATAAGGCTTCACTTTTCGACAATTCTT
>Ga0208305_10000644_pt1 | contig 17160 bp, 3 predicted proteins | sample ColrivemetaGS741_FD_187605 | JGI IMG/M metagenome (GOLD analysis project Ga0208305, IMG submission 187605) | Estuarine microbial communities from the Columbia River estuary - Flood tide ETM metaG S.741 (SPAdes) (version 2) | ecosystem: Environmental > Aquatic > Marine > Intertidal zone > Estuary... | reverse complement strand
CGCCGGTATACTCTGCGTCCGCAGTAAATCTCGTGGGGGCCTCTAGCTCAATTGGTTAGAGCAGTGGACTCATAATCCATTGGTTACAGGTTCAAGTCCTGTGGGGCCCACCATTTTCTCCTGCGGCACTCCCCCATCCAGGGGGAGCACTCGCCAGGGAAAATCCTGCGACTTCGATCAGAAGATCAGGCGGTAACCCATATTCATGAAGTAGGCACTTGAGTCGGTGGCGGTATCCACACCGTCCTGTCGCCATAATTCACCGCCGGCTTCCATCTCAAGGGAACGGCGGCCAAGGCGATATTCCAGGCGCACCGACGGCCTGACGATCCATTCCTGCATATCATCGATAACCCGACTGCGATTATCGACCCGCAACCTGGGCTGTAACCTGAATCCTGCACCCATGGGGAACCTGGAATTCACGAACAAGGACACGGTGCTGTAGCGACTGCCATCCACGACTCGCACACCCATGATGGACATGTCGCCTTCGGTCAGCAGGCTGCTGCCAATTAACTGCATGTCGTAGGCGAACTCGTTACCGGTGCCGTCATAACCAGCAACCCCGTATGAGGATTCAGTGCCGGAAAGACTGAACATGGAGGCGTGCGCCTGTACCTGGAAACGCTCACTGATTGGATGCGAAATACCCAGCATCGCCGACTGGTACTCCGCCGACCGATCCGAGGCCATGATGCGCACTTCTTCTTCGGTTACTTCGGACAGCAGCAGATCCATAGACTGGCTTTGCTGTCCGATCAATGCATTCCTGCTGGTGATCAGCGGAGAGCGTCGGTAATCCAGGTTGCCCGACACCACCCAGGCACCGGGCAAGGTCCAGCTACCACTGAGCATGGCAATGTTCAGTTCGCCGTAGTAAGTATCGTAATCCACCAGGCCCAGCAGATTGCCGCGCACGTCGAAGTAGCGCATCTCGCCGCCTACTGCTCGCCTGTCGGTAGTGCCGCTATAGTCCTGGGCGTTATAGAACACCGAGAAATCCCAATCGTTAAAGACCTCGGCAAAATCCATGCTCATACCGTACAGGTTGCGTTCGGTCTGCAAGCTGTCACCGGACCTGTCCACCGTATAACCGGCAACACCGTTCAGGGTAATCCATGGGCTGATGTCGTAGGCCATGTGAGCGCCATCAAAACGCCCGAGAACGCCACCGGAATGCCGGGACTGTCGACCTACCCTGCCTGAAAGACCCGTACCCTCGTCGACCATTTCCAGGTAGGCCAGGTTAACATTGCCTTCATTTCTATCCTCAACACCGGTAATGAAATGCCGGTAACCGCCGTTCACCCGGGAGGTCATGCTGTAACGATCACCCTTGTAGCGCCCAACCATATCGGCGTTGGTGTACACGGTATCAACGGTCCGCTGGTTGTCACCCACGATGCGAACATCTCGGTAATAGTATTGCCAGAGACTGCCATAGGAGTCCCAGTTGCTATCGCTGGCGTTGGCCTTTGCTGCCGATGCACGGGCTACCTTGGGCGACTCGCCAGCCGTTACCAGGCCGACCAGGCGCTGCTGCACCCGTGGAACACCCTCAGAATCCGGATACTCGCCCAGGTAACGCTGATACTCCGCCTTGGCGTGTGCCAGCTGACCTTTACGTTCCCGGGCAAGGCCAAGAAATTCCCTGGCCTGCATGTGATCGGCGGTGTACGGACTGGCCAAGACGCTGGTCAGCAACCTGACCGCCTGGTCCCACTCCTGGTCAACGATCGCCTTGCGAGCGTCCAGCATGCGCCTGACTGCCTGTTCTTCGCCAGGAGACATCGGAGCAGCCGATGCCACTTCCGGGGCCGGCTCAACGCTCTGGGAGGCCACAGGCGCGACTGCGGCGGGCTCAGGCGTCTTTTCCACAGGCTCCGCTCTTACCTGGGTGGATACTGTGGGTAATGATGCTGTGGACGATACGACTGAACCGGCAACCACCGCCCCAGTGACCACCGGGGCCACCAAAGCGACATCTGACGGCGCCGGGGTAGTCTCGTTCACTGCCACCGGCTCGACGACTTCAACAACGGGCGCGGGAGAACTTACAACAGTTGCTGGAGGCAGGAGCCGATATCGATCAGCGAAATACCCTGGGCAATACAGCCCTGATCGAAGCCACCATTGGAAATCGCCGTGACGTGGTCCGGCTTCTTCTGGAATCAGGCGCCGATGCCGGATTGCGAAATCGTGACCGGCTTACCGCCCGTGCCATCGCCATGCAGCACAAGTCTGACGAGTTAATCGAGGAGTTCGACACTCACGCCAAAACAACAAGGGTATTTTTGGGATCTTTAATTAGCCGGTCATGCAAACTCGCCGGACCCAATTCATTCACATGAACGGGATGTGTCCGGCGACGATATTCACCCAGCTTTCAAATAGCCTGCACTCCAGAAAAGAAAACCCCGCCGAAGCGGGGGTTTCATTTATTCAATTAATGTGTCCCGTTTACCGAAACCGCTGCCCCTAGCGAAAGGGAACACGCAGATTCAGCATCCAGCGATCCTCACTATAATTCTCCTTGGTGAAAACAGAGCTGTATTCGATTCCGAAGGAAACCTTCTCCCTGGTTAACAAATCAAGGCCAACCGAACCCTCGAAGTACGCGCCGCCAAGATCAATCGGAACCTGCATCGGATCAACACCATTCGTAACAGCCGCGAAACCTGCGATGACATTAGTTTCGCCACCAGACAGGTAATGCTGCATCGCGAAGTTGGCATGCCAATGCAAGGTGGCCCCCGATTCCAGGACTTGCTGGAATCCAGTGACAACAGAAGGCCGCAAGAATGACTGAAGCTCACTGTTTGATCTCAGTGTCAGACTGGTACCTGCCCCCCCGGTTTCCTCGGTGTCATCCACGCTCAGGTTGTTGTAACCAAGGTCAATAGTCGCGGTGAGATAAGGATTCCCGATATCCATGATTCGTGACAATCGCAAAATGCCCGAATAGGATTGGAGACTGCGCTGTGCCGTGGCCGTGAAAGGATAGGCGACCGCTCCCCGACGCGTGACGTCAAGCTCGTTCCAGCTATAGGACTGGATAAACCCGATATCAGTTGCTCCATAGCGTCTGATCAGGGAAACACCCAGGTGATTAGTGGTGCCACGAGACTCCCAGTGACCGTCATAACCGTTGGCTGTGTTCTCCTCATGGGCAAAGCCCATGCCGAGGGCCCAGCTGCTATCCAGGATCGCATTCAGCCCCATCGACAGCCTGTTCAGCGAATGGTCAACCTCTTTGTAATCCCCATTGGCCTGATGTTTGCTGTTTTCCATATCAGCCTGTAACCAGAACGAAGTGGATTCACCAATGTAACGGTAGTCGCTTCCCGTTGCGGATACGTAGCCTTCACCCTGACTGCCTGAACCGGATGCACCTGTATCGCCCGATCCCGCCGTGCCAGCCGACACCGCAGTGTACCCGCGGTAGCTGGCTCCCAGACCGGACTCTGACCCAAAGCCGCCTTGAGACGCGAGAATTTGCGTAAAGCGCTGGCTGGAACGGATCAATTCCGCCTGGTGCTCTCCGTAAAAATCAGGCGTCAGCTGCGCCAGCGACTCGCGATAGACGTCCATCGTCGGATCGTAGACCAACTGGGTAACCGTATCAGCCAAGCCAGGGAAACTTCCCACCGACTGAATGCGGTTGAAGTAGTCACCCACTTCCGTGAGATTGGAACTCAACCCATTCGGCGAGAAATCGACGTTGTAATCAAGCACCGCATCCAGTCCATTCGGATACAGAAGCTCGTAAGTGATTACTACCGACGGAGCCGTGGTCAACACCATGCCGTTATCAATCGCACCCATTTCGGTTCCAAACAAGGTTTGCTGGAAATGACCAAAAGGAATGAGATGCGGGTTAAGCAGTGACACATCTACTTCACCATTCAGGTCGGCGGTTCCGGTCATGCTGATGTTATCCAGCACACCGGTACCGAAATCCAATTCCGAATAGGTATGACCCATTGCCGTTTGCGTAAAGCTACCAGTCAGCACGGTATCCTGCGCATTCATCGAGTCACCAATAATCATGCTTCCCGCATTGATCAACTGGTTGCTCGCAGCACCCAGAGAAAGGCTGGGCCCGGCAATAAACTGCATGTACTGATTGTTCATGAAGCTGTTTTCGCCCTGGCCCAGGTCGATCTGACCAAGGATCGTGCCATGGTTATCGATGAAGTCATTGCCGTCATCGCCAAGAACCGCCCAACCCAGGACCCGATCAACGGTGAACACCGATCCGTAGTTGGTGAAGGTATTGTCTCCACCACCGGATAACCACAGAGCTACGCCATCTTCAGCGGCATAGATGATGTGGTCTTCGGTCAGGCTAATGTTGATATCACCCTGGCCATCAGCTCCCTGTGACTGGGCAAATACACCCACTCCATCCTGGCCCCAGGCGATCACGTTGCCATTCAGCGTCAAGTCGATAGCGCCTGAAGTGCCTGCACCACCAGCGGTATCAGCAAACACGCGGTCAACAATACCGCCGCCGCCACCAAGGGTCTGTGCGAGAACGGCTATGGAGCCATCTCCCGAAACAAACACTGTTCCATTTTGTTCCAGGCTGATGTTGCCGCCGTTACCGCTGTTGTCACTGCTCAGGGACACCGTGACATCACTGGCATCCAGATCAGTAAATACAGCACCGCCGCCACCACCGATGGACTGCAGGAAGATACCGTGGGACAACTCGCCCTCAGTGCCAATCCAACCGTCGTTACTCAGCAGGATATCGCCACCGTCACCGGTAGAGTTTCCACTGGCACCCAGGGTTACGTTCAAACCGTCAAACCCGGTGAGGCTCGCTTGACCACCACCACCGCCGATGCTTTGAACCACCAGGCCCGAGGAATAATCTCCCACCGTGCTCAGGTTGCCCGCAATCTCGCTAGAGATGTTGCCGCCGTTGTTGTTCAGGCTGTCTACCGAACCCAGGATTGCCGTGGCAACTGCTACACCAGGACCTCCCGGGGCCTCGACCAGCGGATAAAGAGGCAACAAGCCCATGCTCCCAGCACCAGGCTGCTGCACAGCCTGCAGGAGTTCATCCTCGCGCCCGGACAACGTCCGCTTGATGGTCGTAGCCGGCGTCATTGCCAGCGGCGTAGCCTTGATCGGTCCCGAATTGCTTGAAGCATCCGCCACCAACTTATCGGCAGGCGCAACCTCAGCCGATGAGTCACTGTCAGAAGTCTCGTCCGAAGCATTGGTGTACTTGATCGTCGGGGCTTTTGATCCCGCCGACAACACAGCCTTGGAAACACTGACACCGCTCGAAGCATCCGCCACCAATTTATCAGCAGCTACGGTTGAACCCTCAGCCGATGAGTCACCGTCAGAAGTCTCATCCGAAGCATTGGTGTACTTGATAGTCGGCGCTTTTGATCCTGCCGACAAAACAGCCTTGGAGCCACTCGCACCACTCGGTGCAACTGCCTGAGCCGGATCATCCTCGGGAGCAGGATCAACAACGATTGCGTTAACAACCACGTTGCCGCCACCGCCACCGACGGACTGGATCACATAACCCTGAGACTGGTCACCGATCGTGCCTACATCTCCAGTACGAACATCATCAACATCACCGCCACCACTGTTCAGTGCCTGAGCACCACCCAGGGCAAGCTCAAGGTTGATGTTCGCCTGATTATCTGTGGCAAACAAAGTGGTTGCGTTACCACCACCGCCACCGATGGACTGCACCAGCGACGCGATGGAATTCGACCCGTAGGTATACATGGATCCGACAAGAGAGGACTGAACCTTGCTACCAATTGCATCAACAACATTTTCCCCGCCCATTTCAATGGCGGAAGCTATGAACGCAACCGTAGTGTCAATCGTGCCTCCATTGTCGGGCAGCGTATAACCCCCAACCGCTATTTCTCTTGCCTTCGTGCTGGCATCAATGAACATTTTGACGTTACCGCCTCCGCCATTGATGGATTGCTTGAGCTGCGCCTGGCTATTTTCTCCGTACATGAAAATATCGCCGGTCGTATCTATGTCAACCGTTCCTGCAACACCGCCGGATCCATCTCGACCACCCAGCACTGTAGATACGCCGTAGTCAGCAAGCATCCAGGCTGGGCTGGAAATAGATTGCCCTACGTTGCCGCCACCGCCTGAAATTGACTGCACAAAAATTCCGTAGGAATCATCGCCATGGGAAATAATCGTGCCTGTGTTCTGGACAAACACGTTACCGCTATCTGCGCCTGTACCACCGTTTCCACCTATACCTATGGTACCCAACAATCCGGATGCATCCGTCTTGGGATTCATCAGCAGGTTCTTGGAGAAGGCGACCGCCATGCCGCCATCTCCGCCACCACCGCCAATGCTCTGGGCGTACACACCGTAAGACTTGTCACCGAATACTTCGATAGTGCCGCTGTTTAACACAGTGACATCACCGGAAATATTGCCATCGCCACCGAAGCCACCTATCGACATGTTCATGGCCTTTTGGTCGGTTGCCTTGGGCGCCATCACTGTGTCGTGCGCCATGGCCATTCCGCCGGCGCCGCCACCGCCACCGATCGACAGGGCAACGATGCCGTGAGACTGGTATCCGTAGGTGGTTATCGTTCCCGTGTTCTCCACATAGACGTCACCACCCTCGCCGCCATCACCACCATTACCTCCGAGTGAGAAGTTGTAGCTCGCGGCTGAACTCTTGGGCGCAGTTCCGGTGAAAGGAAAACCATCTCCGTTTGAAGTGGATGTCTGGCTGCCAACACCACCACCGCCACCGATACTCATTGCCATGATGCCGTGGGATGAATTGCCTACCGTAATGATTTTTCCGGAATTTAAATCACCCGGCTGAGCTAGGTTCCAGACGTTAACGTTGCCGCCCGAGCCTCCTTCACCACCAGCTCCGCCAAGGGCCACGGAGAAATTATTACCGCCTCCCTTACCAGTTACAGAGCCGGTACTGACATCGCTGGCACTACCACCACCGCCACCAACGGACTGAGCAAAGATTCCGTAAGAATTCGCTTTGGAAGTTCCAATTCCACCCGTGTTAACGACATTGACTTCGCCACCTCTGGCTTCCGTCGCATCGCCTCCCGTGCCGCCCAAGGTAATAGAAACCCTGTTGGCGGATTCAACGTCATCGGATTGCTTAACTATTTTGTATTGAGCTGTGCCGGCATTACCACCGCCACCGCCGATGCTTTGGGCAAGGATGCCATGGGACCTGTATCCATCAGTAATAATAATCCCACTGTTGTCAACGTTAACAATGCCGCCCCACATTCCGGTGCCACCGTCGCCGCCAACCGATACATTCACAGCCGTTCCTGACGATGGCTTGTATCCGCCCGACCTGGCTGCCCCGCCATTTCCGCCACCACCACCAATGGATTGCGCCAGAATACCAACTGCTTCGTCATTGTAGGTACGCACCTGGGCACTGCTGTTAACAGTAACGTCTCCGCCGATGCCAGCATCGCCGCCCGTGCCACCCATGGACAAAGACAGTTTCGCTGCAGCTTTACCTGCTGTATTGGCCGAACCACCATTACCGCCGCCGCCGCCAACGCTTTGCGCGAAGATTGCGTGAGCCCCTTCACCTTCGGTGATTACCCATCCGGCAGCATCCAACGTCACATCGCCGCCTCTACCTGAGGAACCGCCTTCGATACCAATAGAAAGCTTCGCCTCCTGGGCTTCTACCTCACCGGTATCTGACTGCTGACTCGGAATTGCGGCGGATACAGATGTTGATGAGCTATTGCCGCCACCATTGCCAATGGATTGCGCCAGCAATCCGTATGATCCTGTACCGTGCGTTGTCACTACTCCATCTGAGGACAGTGTTACGTCGGCGCCATAACCACCGGTACCGCCCTGGCGTCCAATCGTAATACCCATTTGCTTACCGGAGACCAAGGTCGCTGCGACATCCATGCCGGCATTGCCGCCACCGCCGCCAATCGACTGGGCCAGGATGCCATAGGAGTCTTTGCCATGGGTTTCAACATTACCGACATTGACCACATCTACCGTATCGGCGTGTCCACCGTCTCCCGTTGCACCTCCAACAGCAAGATTGAACCCCATGTTTTCGTTTGGCTTGTTATATAAGCCGCCGTTACCCGATGCGTCTGCATATGTAACAGCCAGGTTAATATTTGCGTTGCCACCACCACCACCAATGGATTGCGCCATGATGCCGTGGCTATTGTCTTTCTGCGTTTCAATATCACTGTAGTTATTGACTTCAGCATGACCGCCGTTACCGGCATCACCACCGCCACCACCAATGGCAAACTGAGCTGCAAAGCCCGGATCCGTATTACCTTTACCGACCTGGGTGAAGCCCATAATAAAGTTCATGCCGGCATCGCCGCCGCCGCCACCGATACTTGAGGCTTCGATGCCGTGAGCGTTGACGCCATTGGTGTTAATTGCACCTGCGGCGTTGGACTCGTCACCACGATTGATAACGACGAACCCTGCATTACCGGCCGAGTCACCGGAACCACCAACACCGACGCTGATCGGTGAACTGTTCTGGGCAAACACACCGGTAACATTCATACCGCCGGTGCCACCACCGCCGCCGATGCTCTGACCAAACACACCGCGGGAGTTATCACCGTTCGTGGTTACAACCCCTGACTGGGTAATGATCACATCGCCGGCATCGTCACCAGCGCCGCCATTACCACCAATACCAGCCACGATAGTCAGGTCTTTCTTGCCACCGGAATTCTCCGAATCGGCAAAATTGAGCTGACCGCTGACGTTCATGCCACCGTTACCGCCACCGCCGGCGATACTTTGCGCCATGATGCCGTGCATCCAGTTGCCCGTGGTGATGGAATTGCCGACGTGGGTCACGCCCACATCTCCGCTGGCGGCGCCAGCGCCACCAAAGCCACCAATACCAACGTTAATCGAAGGCAAATTACCTTCCTTGGCAATCGCTATTCCGCCACTGACGTTCACGGCTCCATTACCGCCGCCGCCACCGATACTCTGGGCAAGAATGCCTGCGCCAAAGCTCAACTCAACGTCCCCGCCCGCAGCAACTTCTTCCGCCACAGCATCCAGGCCACAAGTTATGTCTGCACATCCGGAGCTGTTGCCTGACGCGTACACGTCGGCAGTCACATCAACGGTAACGTCCTTGCCAACGCCTGCGTCACCGCCAAAACCGCCGACGCCGACAATCAGCGATGAATCCGAACTGATGCCACCACTTACATTGGTGCCACCATTACCACCACCGCCACCCAGGCTTTGAGCCAGGACCGCGGAATGGCCAGCGCCATGACTGGCGATGCTCTCACCGCCGGTCACCGTCACGTCCACATTTCCTGCGTCACCACCTTCGCCGCCGAAACCACCGACACCGATCATGATTCCATAGGCATCACCGTTGTTGACTGCATCGGTACTCGCGTAGGAAAGGCCGGCGCTTACGTTGACGCCACCATTACCGCCACCGCCACCGACGGACTGGGCAAGAATGCCGTGTGAACCCGTACCTTCATTCAGCTCATAGTGTGCCGCGATTGTCTCGCCCGTATCCGCGTCAACGTACTCGTCAACCCAGGTCTTGGGCCGGGCATCGATAGTGCCGGCGTAATCAACATCAACGTCACCAGCTGTACCACCGCCGCCGCCAAAACCACCTACGCCGATAGATACCGCAGCGGTTTTCGAAGAGGGCGTATCGGAATTGGTAAAGGCCAAGGTTCCACTGATGTTGGTTCCGCCATTGCCGCCACCGCCACCAATTGACTGGGCGACCAGGCCATGTGAGTTATTACCCAGGGTCAACACGTCACCGGTGACATCCAGGGTCACCATTTCAGCATTACCGGCACCGCCGCCAAATCCACCAACGCCCACACCTACCGCAGCGCCGCTCTTACCGGTGAGATTCACTGCACCGGTTACATTGATTGCTCCGTTACCACCACTGCCGCCCAGGGACTGGGCAAAAATCGCCGTGGAGTTATCGCCGGTAGTCACGAACATATCATCCGCATCGCCAGCAGTTACCGTGCTGTAAACCTCGTTGGCGTTACCACCATCACCGCCAAATCCGCCGATGCCCACGCCAACCGATGCACCATTTTCCTGGGACATGTTGATCGTGCCAGTGACATTGATGCCACCGTTACCGCCACCACCGCCAAGACTCTGGGCGACTAGGCCTGTGGACTCGTTTCCGGTGGTCAACAAACCGCCGGTATAGGTATTCCTTACGATGGCGCCATCACCACCGGACTCGCCAAAGCCGCCGATGCCAACGCCAATGCTTGCACTGCCAGACTTGGAGCCTGACAGGCTGCCGGTAACGTTGAGACCGCCATTACCGCCACCGCCACCAACAGACTGGGCCAGCACGCCCACCGACCGGTCACCCTGGGTCTGGACATAACCGGTTACCGTATTCGTAACATCTTTGCCGTCACCGCCTGCACCTCCGGAGCCACCTAATCCGACACCGATCGCACCTGAATAACTCTCGGCAAATGCGACTGTTCCGGTAACGTTAATACCACCATTACCACCGCCGCCACCGAGGGACTGGGCGATGATGCCACCGGCATTTTCTGCGTAGTGAGCTTCAATGGTCTCACCGGTATCCGAATTAACTGTCTCGGGAATCAAAACATGGGAGGTAATAACCGTGCCGGTGAAGTCAGAGATCACCACACCACCATCACCGCCACCACCACCGGATCCGCCGATGCCAACACCGATGCTACCGCTGGGACCGGAGGTTGCACCGGATATGGCAGCGCTGACATTGAAGCCACCGTTACCGCCGCCGCCACCGACAGACTGCACCAGCAATCCGGCTGAATTTTCACCCTGGGTTGTCAGGTTGCCAGTAACCGATGAGGTTACCGTATCGGAATTGCTGGCTACTCCGCCGCTACCGCCCAAACCAACGCTGACAGACCCGCTACCCGATCCGCCACCCGCAAGAGCCGCGGAAACATTGAAGCCGCCGTTACCACCGCCACCGCCAACAGACTGGGCGATGACCGCTGTTGAATCATTGCCCTCGGTAGTGACATTGTTTGTAACGTTCAGGTCCACTGTTGAACCCGCGCCGCCACCGGCGCCGTCTCCACCAAGGCCGACTGAGATTGCGCCACCAGCAGTTTCGCCGCCGGCTCCGCCGGCGCTCACATTAAAGCCACCGTTACCGCCACCACCGCCGACGGACTGGGCCAAAATACCTACCGAGGAATCACCATAAGTCTGAACCTCCCCGGTTACGTTTACGTCGACGCCCATGGCGTAACCGCCCGCACCACCGCCGCCACCGAGACCAACATTAATCGAACCGCCGGCAGTACCACCGCCGGCTGCACCGGCCGAAACATTGAAGCCGCCGTTGCCACCGCCGCCGCCAATAGACTGACCAACAATTGCTGCAGAGTTATTGCCCTCGGTGACAACCATGTTCAGAACATCAAGGTCAACCATCCCGCCGTTGCCGGCTGTGCCACCTTCGCCGCCAAGCCCCACAGAGATCGCGCCACCGGCAGTGCCACCACCCGCTCCGCCGGCACTGACATTAAAGCCACCATTACCGCCACCGCCGCCGACCGACTGGGCTAAAACACCCGTAGACCTCTCGCCCTCGGTGTTTACTTGTCCGGAAACCAGCGCGGTGACTAAACTTGAAAAATTACCGTCGCCGCCAGCTCCACCGAGACCGACATTGATTGCACCACCCGCAGTGCCGCCGCCCCCTATGCCTGCACTGACATTAAAGCCACCACTGCCACCGCCACCGCCAATGGATTGAGCAATAATCGCGCCTGCGTCATCGCCTTCCGTGGTCACTGAGTTCGAAACCGTCAGGTCTACTTCACCACCGGTGCCACCGATTCCGCCGTCACCGCCCAGGCCGACCGATACAGCACCACCAGCAGTGCCGCCTCCCCCAATGCCCGCGCTTACGTTAAAGCCACCGTTACCGCCACCGCCGCCAAGGGACTGAGCAACCACACCGGTAGAGTTATCACCCATGGTATTAACCTGGCCTGACACTATTGCAGTTACTTTCCGGGAGAGATTGCCATCTCCGCCTGCCCCGCCCAGGCCCACATTGATCGAGCCACCTGCAGTACCGCCGCCACCCAGGCCTGCAGAGACGTTGTAACCGCCGTTGCCGCCGCCACCGCCGACGGACTGTGCAAGAAAGCCAATTGAATTATTACCCTGGGTAGTAATGGACCCTGATGAGGACGCATTCACTATGCCGCCCTCTCCGCCACCACCGCCCGTGCCGCCTAATCCAACACTGACAGCACCACCTGCGGCTCCACCAGCTCCCAGGCTGGCCGATACGTTAAAGCCGCCGTTTCCTCCACCGCCACCAATGGACTGAACAACAATACCGTGAGAATTCTCTCCGTAATGGGCTGGAGTTACTTCGATTTCGACGTCATAAGATTCTGCCCATGTAGCCGCTTCGTCCTCTGCAAGCGTACCCACACCAAGAAGGAGATTACCCTCTTCGTCAAAAATTTCTGTCGGGTTAAAAAAGTTTGCAACCGAACCGGTTCTGATCGTTTGGGATTCTGATTCGGCAATCAATACAGAACCTGTGATGACATCTGACTGAATGTCAGCCCAGACCGCTCCGCCATTGCTTCCGGCACCAGCGTCACCACCAAGACCAACACTGACACCACCACCAGCGGCGCCTCCAGCTCCAAGCGCCGCTGCAACGGAATACCCACCGTTACCGCCACCTCCACCGACCGACTGAACAATCACCGCAGTGGAGTTATCTCCCTGGGTTTCAATGGTTCCAGAGCCAGTCGCCAACAACACGGAACCGCCTTGGCCTCCACCAGCACCAGAGCCGCCCAGGCCTACGGAAACACCGCCAGAAGCTCCACCAGCTGCCGCCACACCGACTGATATTGATCCGCCGCCGTTGCCGCCACCGCCGCCTACTGACTGCGCCAGGATGGCCGTGGCATTATCACCCGAGGTAGTAATGTCGCCCTCGAGACCGACTTCGACGAGACCGCCAACTCCGCCCACGTCGCCATCACCGCCAACGCCAATTGACAGGGAACCACTGGCACCAGCCCCGGCGCTGGCAGCTACAGATACCGAGAGGCCACCGTTACCGCCGCCACCGCCGACGCTCTGCGCCAGGAAGCCGGTAGAGTTATCTCCGAAGGTCCTGATGCTGCCATCAAATCCGGTTGTAGCAAGCGTATAGTTTGCTGCCGATGTGCCGGTTATGTTCCCGGCCGTGACAGTACCACCATCTCCACCGCTCCCACCGTCGCCACCAATGGATACACTGAGAGAGCCGGCAGCCGGTCCTGCTGATGCAGCAACGGACACTGAAGACCCACCGTTACCACCGCCACCGCCGACACTTTCCAGCAAAATTCCCGTGGCATTATCACCGACGGTCGTAACATTGCTGGATCCACCAGCTCTGTCCAGGGTGACTACACCGCCGTCTCCAGCAGCGCCGCCATCGCCGCCAATCGCGATAGAGACTGCACCCATGAATCCGGCCGTAACCGTTACTGCGCTGCCGCCGTTACCGCCACCACCACCGACGGATTGTGCGTGAATGCCAGTCGAATTCTCACCGTCATTCACAATGCCAGTCACGTCATCCACATAGGGATTGGCGCCGGTCAAGATGTCGCCCCCTTGCAGATTCACGCGGACTTCGCCGCCATCACCACCGGTATCGCCAGAACCACCAACAGACACGCCTGCAAACAACCCAACCGTTGTGGCACTGCCACCATTACCACCACCGCCTCCGATGGACTGTGCAAAAATACCCGGCGCATCATTACCACTGGTCTGAATCGTTCCGTTATTGGTAACGGTGACCGTATCTCCGGCTCCACCGCCTGCGCCGCTACCGCCAATCGAAGCAATCAGCGCGCCGGTTGATCCGCCGTCGCCACCGCCGCCGCCTACGCTTTGAGCAACGATACCGCGAGCAAATTGACCCTGCGTGACAATCAAACCGTTGTTGGAAATAGTGACTTGTCCACCATCCCCGGCTGAATCGCCATCCCCACCGATTGAGATCAGGCCACCGCTGTCGCCACCACCACCGCCGCTGCCGCCAACTGACTGTGCGAAGATGCCATCCGAGCCGATACCGGTCGTATTTATTTCGCCTGTGGCGCCATTTGTTACGCTTACCGCAGCAGAATATCCGCCGATTGAACCACCGCCACCCAACGCGAACAAGCCGCCTGAATCACCGCCTGACCCACCGCCGCCGCCGATGCTTTGCGCGTAAATTCCTCTGGAGAAATCACCCGTTGTCGTGATCTGGCCATTATTGGTGATGTGCACCTCGCCGCCCCAGCCACCAAGGTCACCACCTCCGCCAATCGCGACAATCAAGTTTCCGGATGCACCGGAATCTCCACCTGCACCGCCTATACTCTGAGCGTAAATGCCATGTGCTTGCAGCCCCCCGGTACTAATCGTCCCAGAGCTTTCATTGATAATTGTGACTGTCCCGCCGTTGCCTCCGCTGTTACCGTCACCGCTTGCACCAATAAGACCCCACTGTTCACCACCTGCACCACCTGTAGCACTCCGACTGAGCCCATAAATGCCGCGCGCGTAGTCTCCAACAGTAACGATGTCTCCGTAATTAGTGACGGTAACCGGGCCACCATTTGCCGACGCTCCACCATCTCCGCCGGTCGGCGCCCCATATCCGCTACCACCATCACCACCCCTTCCCGAAATGCTGAATGCATAGATGCCGTGGTTTTCTTCTCCCTGGGTTTCGATCAGTGCGCCCGCTGTATTGGTCACATCGACACTGTCTCCGTCAGCACCGGGCTGGCCATCAGTGCCGGAAAACGGAGATGCATAGGTGTCCCCACCGTTGCCGCCATTACCGCCTACGCTACCGATCAAAAGGCCGGGGCCATTTGAGCTGGATATGTCGTCATAATTGGTATGTTCAACCGGACCGGAAGTGTGCCCCGGATCGCCATTTCCTGCTGGAACAAACAGCGCGCCATCGCGGCCATTGGCCCCGGGATCTCCATACACAACTTCGACATAGCCTTGTAATCCACCGCCGTCGAATGTTGGAGTTGGTTCGGTGGTTACCGGCCCGGCCACAAAATAGTACTTGGTCGCCAGCTCGTCACCCGAGACATCGGGGCTCAGATCAAGGACTACGTCGCCCGTGGCTAAATCGATGCTGGTGATTGTATAGACCAAATATTGACTGGCATCCGGATCCAATGGGTAAGCCGGATTCAATATGTAATAGGGATCATCAACCTGCTTCACAAGCCAGCTATAGCCATCGGCTGTGATCACACCGGCAACCGTTCCAACTGTCGCTGTGCCGGCTGGATCGGTCACAAGGTTGCTAACCGTTGTGGTTGCCCCGGTAATCGGGTTCGTAACTGTCATGCCAACCGTAGAAGTCGCCGACGGCACGGGAGGCGGGGGCGGCGGCTCTGTCTGCGCCCACGAGATCATTGGCATGCACAAGAGAAGCAGGGCAACTACTAACCAGCTTGAAAACAATCCATGATTCCGTTGGCCTGGACTCCAGGATCGCGATCTGTCCGCTACCCCAGAACCTGGTGATTTCTGCCCACCTTCAAAATTCAACAATGCAACTGAAACCGTTTCCATACGAAATTTAGTCATGGTTATTCTCGCTAGTTTTTTATTCAATCTTATGCGGATTTGATCTTCTAACTGACCGGGCTTTATCTATTCGCTACTACACAAACCAAACCATTCCACCGAAACCCTCATTACTAATTAGATAGATTCCGAGGAAAGATTGTGCCTAATAGGTATAAACCCTGATTCAACAGGAAAACTACTTCAAAAAATAAAGAAAGAGAAGCGCCTTAGCTTATTAGGTTTTACTGATTTCAAGAAAAAATGCTTTGCCGTTTTGTTATCACCTATCTACAGGCTCAAACTCGCGTTCAGGGCATTTGCAGTGCCCGCACTTACTTTACTGGTCATGCCGTCGTGACAGACAATAATCGCGCAATAAATAGAGGGAGCCACCAACGCAAGTTTTACATAAGGGCATTTATTTCTTCCGAGCTTATTCTTTGGAAGAAGACAATCTTGAAGAAGTCCGTGGAGACACGTTCACACTTAACTGACTAAAACGTTAATCGTCCCCGCATCTCAAACCGGAAACGTCAACTCTCTAGCTGCACCGGTAAGGGGTAATCTGAAGATCGGCTTTAATCATTAAGCACAAAAAAGGCCGACCCCTTTCGAGACCGACCTCTTTTCATCCGGCGCCAGCACCTCTACGCCTTCAGTACTCCGATATCTCGCGTCAAAACGCAATAAGTCGATACCCCTGGTTCTGCAGCGAGACCAGCGCGGTCATAGCGGACAAGGCTAGTTTCACACCCGGCAGTAATTCTGATTTGTCATAGCCTCCGAAGGCAGCGCTTTGACCGCAGAGCACTATCTCCACGTCCGCCGCTATCAACGCTTCCACCAGTGCCCGATTGGGATTATCCATTCCGAATCGTTTTTGAAATGCCACATCCGTAAGCAAGTCACGAGTGGCCTTTCCATGTATCACGACTGCTGCCCGAAGATTGTCTTTCGACACTCCCGAACCGGCATGCATGTTCAAGTATCGTGCCGGGGTCTCCAGGTAGCGACTTGACTCACCGGGCTCCGGTGACTGCGCCACATCAAACACAGCTTTCAACTGCTGATCCATCGGCGTTGCAAAACCCGGTTCCACTACGGGCAGGTAAGGCCCGAAGTTTTCGATTACCGGACCCATGGATGGTTGCGGTGTCTCGGCCTGGAGCAGCCCGGGCATCCCAAGCCAGGAAAGCAGCAAGATCAATGCAAACTTTTTCATCATCTGAACTCCTTAGACTTCGCCTGCCGGTGGACGCGAATTCGCATCGCTGATGCTGGCAAAGATATTTGGATAAAACCCGTTAAAGCCGGTTCGATTGGTCAGGCTGTAGGCACCGATATTGCCAAACTCAATGTAGTCGCCACACTGGATGTCTGCGGGAAGCGTAAACGGGCGCGGCAACACATCCAGGGAATCGCAAGTAGGCCCATAGAGGGTGAAGTCCCGGGTCTCGCCTACCTTCAGTACCTGGC
>Ga0208305_10000635_pt1 | contig 17293 bp, 31 predicted proteins | sample ColrivemetaGS741_FD_187605 | JGI IMG/M metagenome (GOLD analysis project Ga0208305, IMG submission 187605) | Estuarine microbial communities from the Columbia River estuary - Flood tide ETM metaG S.741 (SPAdes) (version 2) | ecosystem: Environmental > Aquatic > Marine > Intertidal zone >... | reverse complement strand
TGCAGATAGGCCAGCGGTTGAGCATAACGAAACAATCGTCGCCAATGCAGCGCCTACTCTTATTGACGGCGCATGGGTTCTTGGCTGGTCTGTTATTCTTATGACTGATGATGAAATTTCTGCAATAGCTCTGGACGTACGATTTAAGCGAGATGAGCTACTGACCCAATGCGACTGGACGCAGATGCCAGATTCGCCACTGGACAGCACTACAAAAGCTTCTTGGGCTACTTACCGTATAGCATTGCGTGACATATCGGAACAGGCGGGATTTCCAACTAACATTACATGGCCTACAGCGCCTTAATTTAATAACGAGGATATAACATGAAAACATTAATAATCGCGACCCTTTTTGTACTTGCTGGCTGCAACACATTCAACGGTGCTATTGACGGATCACAGCAGATCGTCAACTCAACTGTAGACTCTGCACAAGGCATGGTAGTAAACACTGCTAAAGGTGTTGGTGCTGGTTCAGCTACTTTGGTAGAAGGTATTGCTAAAGACATCCGCACTGCGTCTAAGTGAATAGAATCGTGGTCTAAATGAAATTAGTCTTTGCATTAATTGTAATGGTGAACGGTACGATTGATGCGAAGGCTGAAAGCTACTGGTTCGATTTAAATAGATGCCGATGGTTTGCTGAAGAGCTAACTATACAGGGAACTATAAGGACATATAGAACACCAGTCCATGCGTATTGCGTACCGCGCTACGTAGACGTTACTAAGGTAGAGGTATACAGATAATGTTAGCAGAGATAGCCGCAGCCAATGCAGCGTTTCAAGTTATCAAAACCGCTATTAGTAACGGCAAAGAGCTGTATGACTGCTCAGATGCAGCAAAGAAATACTTTGATAATAAAAGCGCCATAGCCAAAAGAGTATCTACCAAGGGTAAGTCAGACCTAGATGCTTTCATGGCTTTGGAGCAGATCAAAGAGCAAGAGGTGTGGTTAAAGGACTACATGGTTTATGCAGGTCGTGCTGATATGTATAGCGACTGGCTAAACTTTCAGTCTGAGTGCAAGCGGCAAAGAGAAGCTGAAGCTCGCAGGTTGTTGGCGGTACGGCGAACCAGAATTAATATGATAAAAACATTTGTCACCGTTATTGGCATAGCAATAGCAGTGATTCCTATTATGATCTATGGCTTGATATTAATGGTGAAACGATAATGGCTACAGTAAAAGAGGCTTTACTTAAACTAGAAGGGCACGAGAAAGAATGTGCGATCAGATATGCAAACATTGAGCGCCGACTAAATGACGGCTCTGAGAGATTTAAGAAAGCTGAGATGATGATCTGGGGCATATACCCTTTGATTATAGGTTTATTTGTAGTCGGGAAGATGTTCCAATGAGCCTAGTAAACGCCTTAATCGCCCCTGTAACTGGACTACTGGACAAGTTTATACCTGATGCTGACGTTAAACAGAAGATTGCGCACGAGATCGCTACAATGTCAGAGAGACACGCGCAGGCGATTGCACTGGCTCAGATCGAAGTCAACAAGGCAGAAGCAAAAGGAAACTGGTTCCAAGCGGGATGGCGGCCAGCTACAGGATGGGTTTGCGTGCTTGGATTCGGAGTAAACTTTTTAATCTCACCACTTGCCGCAGGTTTTGGCGTAGACATTCCACAGGCCGACACGGCGACTATGCTTCCAGTTTTGATGGGTATGTTAGGGCTAGGTGGCCTGAGAACTTTTGAAAGGGTTAAAAAATGACAGCTAAAAAGAAAGTAGTATATTTCACAGAAAAAGAACTGGCCTGCAAGCACACCGGAGAAAGCGGCTTTGATCCTGACTTTTTAAAGGTTCTGATCGCTATCCGTAAAGAGTGTGGCTTTGGCTTTCCAATCAGCAGTGCATACCGCAGTCCGCAACACCCAATAGAACAGCGCAAAGATAAGGCAGGAGCGCATTCAACTGGAAAAGCGGTAGACATACTTGTTAGCGGAGAAAACGCCTTAGAATTGATTAGGGTGGCTCAGAAGCATGGTATCCAGCGCATCGGCGTAAAGCAGAAAGGTCGCACGAGGTTTATTCACCTTGATGGCTGCACTGAGGAAGATGGGTTTGCCTGTCCTGCTATCTGGACATATTAGTTTAGAAATGGCCGGATATGCGGTGCTAGACTACCCAAACTAGCCGCATATTAAACCAAGCCCATTAATTTGGGCTTTTTATTGTCTAAAGTGTTTACATTATAGTAAACATAATAGATAATGCTCCTACATACAAAAACCAACGCAGGGCAAAAACATGACTAAGCACGAACTTTTAAATATCCATCTAAACAATAGTGACTTAAACATCGCTAACCTATCCAATATTTATAACTCAAGTGTTTCCGTTGTGCGCTCTATACTAATAGAGTATTACAGCACCAAGGGTTTTACTCACCCAATTCTAAAATAAAGCTAATTCAAACGCCCCTTAGGGGGCATTCAGGAGGCATTATGTTTACTACCGACTTTCAAAATTACTTTTACGAGCTGGCAGAGAAAGACTACGCCATGCACAACCCGGCGCGAGATAATATGCCGGATGAATACTATCACGCATACGGCTCGCTGACCGCAGCAGGGGAGTGCGCATCAGCTAATTGCGCTGACCCTGACAAAAGTGTTACCACATCATTAACTTTTTAGTATCATAACCATTCAATAATTGGAGAAAAATATGTATTCAAGCGAAAAAATTGACGAAATTGCAACCGCATTATGCGTAGCGCAAGCAGTTATGGGGGGAGCAGTCAAAGGCAGTGGCAACCCTTTCTTTAAATCTAAATACGCGAACTTGTCGGACGTTATGCAGGTAATTAAAGAGCCGTTTGCGGCTAATGGCCTCAGCTACGTTCAGTTCCCTATCAGCACTGATAACAGTGTAGGAGTTTGCACAAGGCTGATGCACTGCTCTGGTCAGTGGTTAGAACAAGAGTTTTTATTGCCGATGGTTAAGCGCGACCCGCAATCTGGCGGATCTTGTATTACCTACGCAAGACGCTACGGATTGGCTGCCATGGCTGGAATCCCGCAAGTAGATGATGACGCAGAAGCGGCAATGCTAAGAAGCGACAAGGCAGTTAAGAAGGCCGAGCAGGAAAGCTACGAAGATTCCATTATCGACCTGATGCCAAGCGTTAAGGCTATCAAGGACGGTCTGGCAACTGGCGACCTGTCCACAGCTAACGAAGCATGGAAAGAGTTAAGCGATACAGAGAAGCAGCTACTCTGGAAGGCACCAAGCAAAGGCGGCGTATTCACTACCCAAGAACGCGCCACAATGAAAACCCCTGAATTTAGAACAGCACAATAACTGGAGAAAAAAAATGAGTACATACGAGCAGAAAGATAACAGCGGCGCGATGTTTGTGAACGACAAGAAAGAATCGGAGACACACCCTGACCGCAAAGGTAGCGCACTGATTGACGGCAAAGAATACTGGGTAAGCGGCTGGGTTAATACCAGCAAGACAGGCACTAAGTACATGAGCCTGAAGTTCAGCGCAAAAGATGAAGCCCAGCAGCAAGGCATGGCGCAAGCACAGAAAGCAGTGCAGTCTAATACTGCCGAGTTTGATGAAGATATACCGTTTTAGAGTTAAATCCCCCCCTCGCGGGGGGGAACCAACAGGAGAAAGACCAGCGCTAGCCGGTCAATAACAATATATCACAACTGGAATAATAATATGCAACTTATAGACGCAGGAAAGGCTGTTAGAGCCGCCCAATCAAATGCTGGCATATCTAACGCAGAACTATCTAGGATCGCTAAGACAAGCCCACAGCAGGTTATACGGTGGAGAACGCAGCCTAATATGAAGCTGCACACTATGCAGCATATTTGTAATGCCTTAAATTTAGACATTATCACTTTTTTTCGCTTAGGGTTTTAAATTAGTGTTTACAATCAAGTTGATATAGATAATACTTCAGCAAGTTATCGGGCTAGAGGTTGGGGAACCATTTTAAATTAAACCCCAAAGACGAAGTTGACCCTCTTCACATAGCCCTTGAATCCAGTCGGTACTGGCTTCAGGATAGATTAAATATTCGATACGATAACAATTATACCGAAGAGCTGCTTTAGCCCTCTTAACTAAAAATTTACTTGGCGACAAGTAAAAGGGTTAAAGTATCTCAAAGAAAATAATTTAAAAAAATTCATTCAAAAAGTCGGTGAGCGCTTAGCGCGAACCAAAGGAGAAAGAACAATGAGCCAGAAAGAACGCATCCTGCAACACCTTGAAAGTGGTAACACGATCACATCATTAGAAGCCTATCAAGAACTAGGCGTGACCCAGTTAGCTACTCGAATTTATGAGCTTAAAGCTGAGGGAAATCCAATACTCTCACATCGCATAAAAGTGACTAATCGGTTTGATGAGCAATGCACTGTTTCAAGATATTTCTTGATGGGAGCTTAATATGCTATTAAATGACGGTAAAGCCTACACTGTCCCTGATGACTTTTACCAAAAACTGGTCGAGCATTACGGTGATGAACTTGTTAAGCAAGAACTAAATGCCATGGAAATATGGCTCTATTCAAATCCTAAAAACCGAAAAACTAAAGGCGGCATGACTAAGTTTATAAATTCTTGGCTCAAGCGCACCAAAGCGACTGGCGGAGTTTCACCATATGCGGCCAAGCACAAGGCAGTTGGATCTGCTGAAGGTTCAATTCGCGGCAGGTCAATCAATATGTCCCTTACCGACATAACATGGTGTGAGCTAGAAGAACGTGATTCTCAAAAGCAGTATTTTTTGACAAAGTATGGTTTTTATTATGATGGCGGGGAGGAACTTAAGCGTGCGTAGTGATCGACGAAAGAACCCACCCCACAAAATCCCCCAAAAGTATCTATTTGCAGGCAAGACTGGAGGTCTAAAAACAGGCGAAAAGTATAGTTTGCCGCATATGGCTGAGGTCGCAGGTATTAACGCCAAGACACTGCACAGCAGGCTTCGTGCTAAACAGTGCAAGATTATCACTGATTATGATTTAAGAATGGCTAAGGCAGCTTATAACAACGATGCCGACAAGCCGTTTATCACGAGGTTAGAGTCTGCCGAAGATATTTTAAGTCAAAAGTGGCTTTCGAGGGCATTAGTTTGAGCGATGCTGACAGTGTAAAAGTGTACCGAGCCGAAGAGATAGAAATTCGGCTTAGGTACATTGCTGACCGCCTAAAAGATTGGGATTATAAGAAGCCTTGCGCTATTACCCTAAAGCCTTACAGCAACCCCCGCACAATCTCACAGAACGCTATGTTTCATGCTTGGTGCAGATACCTTAGCGCCGCAGTTAATAAGCGTGACGCATCTTATTCTGAAGAAAATGTTAAGCTATTACTAAAACAGCTATTCCTTGGCACTGAAGAAATCAAGGTGGGAAAGACAATCATTAAAGACCAGCTAAGAAAGACCAGCAGTTTAGATTCTGGTGAGATGCACCACTTTCTTAATCAGGTTTATGAGTGGGCTTTTGACTTAGGCTTTAATTTGCCGATTGACCCACAGAGCGAATATAGAAAACTAAAACAACAGCAGGTGGAATAATGGATAAAATAGACCCTAGAACATTAAAGGAATTTGCAAGAAGTGAATCTCAGCTGCGTGTATTAGATGCGATTATTCAGCATGGCTCAAATACTAAAGCAGCCAATGCACTTGGGATTAACCGGCGCGTAGTTGATAAGACCCTGAAGCGCATTGAGGGATATGCCGCAGCCAAGGGAGTCGCACCGCACCGCAGTTTAGTACACCAGACCGCCGAGGGCTTTGATGCCAAGCGCGTATCCACAGCATATAAAGAAGATGGCTCAGTAGCCCTGCAATGGGTGATCCAAGAGCCGCAAAAGAAAAGCCTTAAAGAGCGCCTTGACCTAATGATTGAGGGCGTTAAAGATGATATTCAGGGATTTAAACCGCCTGTTCCTGCCCCTGCTGAAGTGAGCGAAGATTACTTAGCCATGTATATGATAGGCGACCATCACTTCGGGATGCTTGCAGATTCAGAAACTAAAGTTGATGACGATGACTGGGATGTAAAAATAGCGACCCAGATTTTGATTGATTCAACCGATAGGCTGGCTAATCGAGTTGGAAACGCTGGGACTGGAGTGCTTTTGAACGTTGGTGATTTCTTTCACGCTGATAGTAGTTTTAATACTACAACCAAGGGGACGCCGGTAGACGTAGACACACGCATCGGCAAGACCTTCAAGCTGGCAGGCAGGCTGTTTAATGTCCTAATCGACAAGATGCTACAGACGCACGAGAAAGTGGTTGTGGTTAATGTACGCGGCAATCACGATTACGATATGGCCTGTCACCTATCAAGCTGCCTAGAGTTGCTATACAGCAAAGAGCCAAGGGTTGAGATTGTACAGAACTACAGCAAATTTATATCCTATCAATGGCACAACAATCTATTCGTGTTCCACCATGGCGACCGCATCAAACACGAGCAGATTCTACAGACGGTGATTAAGAACCTTGACGACGAATGGGCAGAGTCAAAGAACCGTTATTGCCACCTTGGGCATATCCACCACCACACCGCCAGAGAGGTGGGTTCTATGCACTTTGAACACTGGGGCAGCCTGACGGCGACAGACCAATGGCATAGCGACAGCGGCTACGGAGCAGAGCGTTCTATGACGGCAGTTGTATATCACAAAGACAGCGGAGAAGATTCGCGGGTAAAAATTAAGGTGGAGGGATGAGCAATGTTTTTGAATTTCCTAGTCGCACCATTACTCTTACTCGCTTATTTTGTGAGGATTGCGCTCTTCCTCTTACTTATTGGCTTGGTTCTGATGGCGATGCTTACGGTCTATGCACACGATGCGATTTACAAATGCCTGATGAAGTTGAATTGAAGGATGAGGTAATAGCACATTGAGCGCACTTAATCAGCAAGAAGGCGGCAGTCATTATAAAAATATGGCAATCCAGCCGATAGAGTTTATCCACGCAAATAACGTGCCATTTATCGAAGCTAATGTAATTAAGTACATTATGAGACACAAAGCAAAGAATAAGAAACAAGATGTCTTAAAAGCTATCCACTATTGTAAATTATTACTTGAGCTTGAATATGGCGAAGAAAACTAAAAGAAAATCTACAGTTGCGCAGGAAGTAGAAAAAGCAGCAAAGCTATTGCAGCGACTTGTAAGGCTAAAGGCATCGGATGATCACGGATACTGCCAGTGCGTTACCTGCGGCAAAATAGATCACTATAAATCCATGCAGGGCGGCCACTTTATACCTAGGGGCAGAACGGTTTTTAAGCTGTACGAGCCGAATTGCAATCCACAGTGCCCCAGTTGCAATTTGTGGGGCATGAAGCAGGCACACTATGTATTGCGCTACAGGCAATGGATGGTTGACTATCACGGTGAGCGCAGGGTTAAAGCTATGGAGCGACTGGCATGGAGGGGCATCGCCTAAGTTTGACCGCGAAGAAGTTATCCAATTTGCTCGCGACCTTAAAGAACAGATAAAAGAACAAGAATGGCGCATCGGCGAAATAAAGTGTTGACAGTTTAGTAAACATCAGGCAAGGTGTGCATTCATTCAAAAAAAGAAGGGTTCCACATGAAACAACAAGTTAAAGATTATATAGACTCGCTGATATATGGTGGCGATAACTTTCAAGGCGATATTATCGATCTGTCTGATGAGCAGAAAGACACGCTAGTGCTGGAGTGGTTATTGGCCTATCCTAGCTGGCAAGATGATTATATAGCCCCATGCCTATGCAATTCTAAGCGCGTTGGCTACCTGCGATTACTATACAAGTGCAACGATCCAGCCAGCCAAATGCTTAAAGACGAAATGTATCTTTCTCTCGAATCAACGATGCGCGATCTTATTGAAGAATACTATCAGCAAGAGCACACAAATCTAAAGCCTGAGCCATTCGCCGGATATGAGAGGGGACAATAATGATTAACTATGATTACAAGTATGCTCGCGACCGCATAGCAAAAGAAAAGCGTACCGAATCACGTACATATATGGCGCTTGGAGCCGCAGTTTTTGTTATGTACTTGATAGTCTCTACCATGAGCTATAACGATTGCTTGCAGGGGGTGTGCTAATGAATTGCGGCAAACCAGCTTTTACCTTTACTCACTATCCATACGGAAGGCCAGATGTTGTGCCAGATGTATTGCTAGAGGTAACTTTGCTTGACCGAGATATAACCAGAGATGCAGTGATTGAGGAGTTCCAGCGTTTTTTAATGGGTGCTGGGTATTATTTTGCAGAAAATGAAAATATTGGAGTAATTACAGATGAATAAGTTTTTAATATGTACGTTAATTGGTGTTTTTTCGACAAGTGCTTATGCGACCTGCACTTCTACCGTAGATGCGTGGGGCAACACTAGGTATAACTGCGGCGGCACAAGCGGAACTTTGAGTAGAGATATTTTAGGAACTGTTAGAGATTCCAGAACTGGCACAACCTACAGAACAGATATTTTAGGTACTACTCGCGGTTCTGATGGTTTTAGCGCTAGAACAGATGTTTTAGGCAATACTCGATATAACGATGGCACTACCAGTCGCGTCGATGTTTTTGGAAACACTCGCTTTAGTGATGGCACTGTTTGCTCTACAGATACTTGGGGGAGAGTGACATGCCGGTAAATAATCTAAGTGACAAAGAACTTGAAGAGATGGTTGCTTCAGTACATGATTTTGCGGATAAAAAAATAAATGAAGATTGGCAGCCAGACAAGAGTAAATGGAGCCTTTATAAAAAAGCACAATGGTGGATTGAGGAGCGTTTATACAATCTAATTGGATCTGATCCATACGACCGGATCAAAGAATGGCTTATCACGGAGCCTGCATCAAATGGGCTTGCCATATTTCTAGCTTTGCTTATAATCTTTTTTGACTAGGGTATCCCCCTCCTACCCCTTGAAGCTGGCTTGCCGCACCAGTAGTCACAACGCGGCACTAAATTTAGACTAGGTGACATTCCGCACCGTAAAGGCAGGCTTGGCCGACCTGTAGTCGCAACAGGCTCCCTATATCATTTCTGATATACCAATCATCAATAAGCATCATTTCTAATCATATCTGATAGCACTTACAATGCCCGCAAATTCACCAGACGGAGACTTTCGGGAATGTTATATATGATTGCCTTTATACTCTCAGCCCTTGTTCTAGTGGCTATCCAAGACCTTAGATTGCACAAAAAGTAACCAGCGTTTACAATAACGGCACAACCAAACTGTTAGCCTGCGGAGGTTAATATGCACCAGTTAAATATTGTAAGCCGTATAATCGAATGTGAAGAAAACGGATGGCATGATTTACTGTCTAAGGTCGATGGCATTACTCAAAGTCTTATTGATAACCCTACAGCCGCACAACCTGTCATAACTGCCCTGCGTTTCTGGTGTGATGCGGTTGATTGCAAGGTAAACGGTTTACCGCCTGATGAGCATGATGTTATGCTTCAAAACCCCCTAATGAATATACGCGCTGCCTTTGGCACTGAGGTCTAATGTTATCTGTTGAATATAAAGCCACTGGGGAGCTTATCCCCTATGTAAACAATTCAAGAACGCACAGTCAGGAGCAGGTTCAACAAGTAGCAGCAAGCATAAAAGAGTTCGGATTTACCAACCCAATCCTTATAGATGACGAGGGCGGCATTATAGCGGGGCATGGACGGCTTTTAGCTGCACAGCTATGCGGTATTGCCGAGGTTCCGACAATCACCTTAGAAGGGCTTACAGAGGCTCAGCGAAAGGCGTACGTTATTGCTGATAACCAGTTGGCTTTAAACGCTGGCTGGGATTTGGATGCGCTGAAGGTAGAGATAGACCGCCTGACTGAATTAGATTTTGATATTGACCTGCTGGGCTTTGATGACGATATGCTTGCAGGGCTTATGGAAGAAGAGCCAGCCGAGGGTTTGACCGACGAAGATGAAGTGCCTGAGCTTGAAGATGACCCTGTAACTGTTGAGGGTGATGTCTGGGTGCTAGGCAACCACCGCCTAATGTGCGGAGACTCAACGAGTATAGATGCGGTCGATAAGCTAATGGCAGGCAATAAAGCTGATATGGTGTTTACTGACCCGCCATATAATATCGACTATCAAGGCGTAAGCGATAAAAGGGATAAGATAAAAAACGACAAAATGCCTGACGCTGACTTCAGAGACTTTTTAATACAGTCAGTTATGAGTTGTGAAACTATGTATGTTTGCTGTAGCTGGCAATATGCCCATCTTTTCAAAGAAGCTATGGAGCAGATGGCTAGAAAGCCAAAGGCAATGATTGTATGGAATAAGGTCAACCCAGCACAGCATTTAGATAAGTATTTTAAGCAGCATGAAATTATTTTTTATTATGGCGATTTTGGCGGGCATAAAACTTTAAGGGGCGATGTCTGGGAGATTAAAAGGCAGCGCAATACTGTACACCCAACCATGAAGCCTGTTGAGCTAATAGATATGGCGATGGCAGACCAACCTGATAAAAAGGTTGTTTATGATGGTTTCGGAGGCTCAGGCTCTACGCTAATATCTTGCGAAAAAAATCATAAAGACTGCAGAATGATGGAGCTAGACCCTAAATACTGCGATGTGATTGTTAAAAGATGGCAAGACTTCACAGGGCAAGAAGCTGTAATGGAGTCTACAGGCGATAAGTTCAACGATATGTATATTAATGGGCGCAAGGCAGACTTTGCTGATGCTAACCTAGGCGAGCTGAAGGCGGTTAAATGAAACAAGGCAACCAAGGCGATGGGGGTGGGCGACCACCTGTTGAGCTAACGCCAGAGCAGATAATAGAACTACAAGCATTGTCTGCGGTACTTACTAAGGCGCAAGTGGCTGACTATTTCGATATATGCGAGAACACTTTGCGCGAGATAGAGAAGCGACAGCCTGAAGTTTCTGCGGCTTATAAAAAGGGCAGAGTAAAACAAGTCGCAAGCATGGGCAGCAACCTAATCCAGATGGCTAAGGGCGGCAACGTAACAGCAAACATCTTTTACCTGAAGACCCAAGGCGGCTGGAAAGAAACAGAGGCAGAGGTTCAAGAGATACCCCCTATAAATATCATATTAGACAGCCGTGTTACTGACCCTACCTCAGAGTGAGATATTCACTAGCAGTAGCCGCTTTCGTGCTGTTGTTGCTGGGCGTAGATTCGGCAAGACCTTTCTGTCTACTGGGGAGATACTGCGAGCCGCTATCAGTGGCAAGAATAAGAATTGCTGGTATGTAGCGCCGACCTACGGCTCCGCTAAGGAGATTGCGTGGGATATGCTTATTCAGACCATTCCCCCTGAATACCTGACCAAGACAAACGAAAGCAGTCTGACTATGCGACTGATTAATGGAAGCGTTATCAGCCTGAAGGGAGCAGAGAAGCCTAACAACCTGCGAGGTAGAGCGCTAGACTTTGTGGTGCTAGATGAGTTTGCAGATATGCGCCCAGAAGCATGGTATGAGGTTATCAGACCGTCACTGTCTGACCGGCTAGGCTCTGCTCTGTTTATCGGTACGCCTAAAGGTCGCAACCATTTCTATGACCTGTACAGCAAAGGGCTAGATGGTGACGCTGACTGGCAGAGCTTTCAGTACACAACTATCCAAGGTGGTAACGTACCGCAGACAGAGATAGAGCAAGCCCAGCAAGACCTAGATGAGCGAACCTTCAAGCAGGAATATGAAGCGCAGTTTGTAAACTACAGCGGGATAATTTATTACGGATTTAGTCGTGAGGAATCTGTTGGTAAAATAGAGGCAGACCATCACACCCTGCACGTTGGAATGGACTTCAACTTAGACCCGATGAGTGCGGTTGTATGTGTCCGACACCATGACACACTTCTGGCGATTGATGAGGTGGTTATGTGGGGCAGCAATACTGATGAGATGGCGCAAGAATTGCGAGCGCGATACCCTGACAAACGTGTTATCATCTACCCCGACCCTGCCTCTAGGCAACGTAAGACTAGCGCAGGTGGGCGCACAGATTTAAGCATACTTCAGAATGCAGGTTTTGAGGTTAAGGCTAAGACCAGACACGCACTGGTTCGAGATAGAATAAATGCGGTCAACTCTCGGCTACTATCAAGCGATGGTCAGCGGAAGTTGTTGATAGACCCTAAATGCAAACAGACGATTGAATCATTAGAACGGCAGACCTACAAGGAAGGGACAAGCATTCCCAACAAAGATGGTTTTGACCACATGAATGACGCGTTAGGCTATCTGGTAGAATATCTATTCCCAGTACGCACAGAGCGCATAGTTGAACAACCTAGACGGTGGACTTAATGGCATACAGCAAAGATTTAGAATACACGCACCCGCAATATGACAACAACAAATACCGCTGGGAGTTTTACCTTCGCAGCTATATGGGTGGTGAGGATTACCGGGACGGCGCTTACCTGACGCGCTACGTTAATGAGGACAAGGACGAGTACAACCGACGACTCGACCTGACTCCGATGGACAATCACAGCAAGAACATTATTCACATCTACAGCAGCTTTCTATGGCGACAGCCACCAGTGCGCAGCTTTAACAGTGCAGCGGGTAACTATGCCCTTGAGCCATTTATGAAAGACGCTGATCTTGATGGTCGCAGCTTTAATGCTTTCATGCGTGAAGCTAACATCTGGGCAGGCGTTTACGGCAACGTCTGGATTATGGTGGACAAGCCAGCATCTAATGCCCGTACCAAGGCTGAGGAGCTAGGGCAGGACATAAGACCTTATGTGAATATGTTCACCCCTGAGAATGTATTCGACTGGGAATATGAGCGTATGCCATCAGGCCGTTACGAGCTTTGCTATCTAAAGGTGCGCGAGTCTATTGAGGAAATAAGCGACACTGAAAAGGTTGTTTACTACCGAATCTGGACTAAAGAAGATGTTAAATTGTACAAAAGCATCAACCAGCAAGACAGCCACATCAGCACTGAGCCTAATACTCTAGGCCGTATCCCTGCGGTTTTCCTACCTGCGCAGCGTTCAGTAGTGCGCGGCATTGGTGTTAGCGATCTGTCAGATGTTGCCTATATGCAGCGAGCTATTTATCAGGAGCTATCCGAGATGGAGCAGCTTATCCGCATTAGTAACCACCCTACATTGGTTAAGTCATACGAGACTGACGCTAGTGCAGGTGCAGGTTCGGTTATCAATATGCCCGATGATATGGACGCGCAGATGAAACCGTATATGCTACAGCCTAGCGGTTCCAATCTGGACAGCGTAAGAGCGTCTATTAACGATAAGATTGAATACATTAACCGTATGTCTCACATGGGCGCAGTACGCGGCACAGAGGCAATCACGCAGTCTGGCGTAGCAATGCAGACAGAGTTTCAGATGCTTAACGCAAAGCTGTCTGAGAAGGCAGACATCTTGGAGCTTGCCGAGGAGCAGATCTGGAATCTTTGGTGCGACTATCAAGACCTGACCCCTGACGTTGAAATCTTCTACCCTGATAGCTTTGACATTCGAGACATGGATAAAGAGCTAATCTTCTTGCAGCAGATGCGAGCCACTGGCGTTAAGTCTGTCACCCTATCGCAAGAGATAGATAAGCAGATTGCTGACCTAGTGTTAGACGATGAGAAGCTGGCAAAGTCGCACCTTGAAATAGACCAAAGCACACAAGTATTAGGGCAGTTCAACGACGAGGCTGAATAATGCCCACAGATAACCAGTACGACGAGATATTGGATAAGCTGGCCGATACCCATCAGCAACGCCTAGCCGATGCCCTAGTGACCTTAGAGGAGCGCGTAGCAGGTGTTATGGCTGACGCTCCCCTGCAGGGTGGCAAGCTCTTTGATACTGAGTGGGCTATTAACGCAAGGCCGGCTCTTAAAGAAGCGATGGACGATGCTTACCTTTCGCAGGTCGACGATATTGTGAGAGGTTACGGCTCTGTCGCAGTTGATGCGCAGGATATGCTTGGAACGTATGGAGACTTCACCAAGCTCGACCCTACGGTTATAAACCAGCTACAGCGGTTATCATTCCAAGGCTTTGAGTCAGTGGCTAACGAGTATCTGGACACCCTAGCCAACGAGGTCTATCAGTCAACCCTGACAGGCCGTAGTTTTAACGACACAGTTAAGAACCTACGCCAGACAATTAACGGCGTGTATATCCAGAGCGACGATGTAGAAGCACAGCGTTTAGTTGATATAGCTAACAACGGTTCACCTGCGGCAGCCAAAGCAGCAGCCGAGCAGCTACGCACTAAGTACGCTAGAGACAGGGCAGGCAACAACCTAAGACGTTACGCCACCCAGATGGCACAAGACAGCCTGATGCAGTTCGACGCATCTATTAACACTGCTATAGGTATTGAAAGCGGTGCTACCAAGTGGAAGTATTATGGCGATGTTATTAGGGACAGCAGACCATTCTGCGTGGAACACGCTGGACAGGTATTCACTGAAGAAGAAATACAAGAGACTTGGGCGGGTAGCTGGCAGGGCAAGTCGTCTGGTGATCCTTTTATTGTTAGAGGCGGATACAACTGCCGTCACCACTGGCGACCAGTGTTCGATCAAGAAGATATTGAAGAAGTACAGCAAGCCGAAACGCCAAAAGGAATTGAGTTTGGTGAAGATGCTGACTTTAGGTCTGGAAACAACACACCTGAAGAATCTAGGGCAAACTACACACTTGCTTTGTCAGAATTAAGTGCGAGGCAAATAGCTGTCTCGAATAAACTGCCAAAGCCTAAGACTTATTTTGACGACCCTGAAGGCAGCTATTCCGCTAAGACTAAAGTTTTATCGAGCGACCCTTTAGAGCGTGGCGGCTCTGTTGCACGACATGAATATGGGCATCACATTGACTATGAGCTACAGCAGCTTAGAACGCCTTATCCTTTCCCGGTCGCTATAAGCACCACTGATGATGGGTTTAAAAAAGCCTTTAACGCTGACAAAAGAACACTTGGTGTAGTGAACAAGGATAGGAAGCTAGATGCATCTGCTGAAATTATAGACGACCTATATGATGTAGAGTTAAAAAGTATAGGGGGACGAATGACTGCCAAGCTGAAAATTAAAAATGAGGAGCTGGGAAACTTTGCAGATATTGTTGACGCTATGACGGCTGGCAAGTTTCAAGACAGATATGGCGGGTTCGGGCATGGCTCCGAGTATTTCAAAGGCAATAAAGATGGGCAACTAAAAGAGGCATTTGCCAACCTGTTTGCATTGAGGAACACAGACGAATGGCCTAGAGTAGAAAAATACTTTCCAAAAATGGCAAAAAGGTTCGATGAACTTTTAGAGGAGGCTCTGTAATGTCAGAGGTGTTAGATTGGCAAGGCGTTATCGCTTTGCATCAAGAAACATTTGGCGTGAAGCCTATTATTACTGGGATAAAATCGCAGCAGTCAGATACTTTGTTTGAGCGCATTTTAGATTCTATAGATAGGGGCATTCCATACACTGAACAGCCAGTGCCTGATGGCGTTGATACATAAGGAAAAGAAATGGCATACGGTAAAAAGAAGAAGAAAAAAAAGCCCACTAAATAAGCTGGGCTAAAGGGGGAAACTGCTGCAATCAGGATAGGGCTATAAACTCTTTCTTGGAAATCACTTCGTCGACATAACGCTCAACTGGTGCTGGCACTAGATAGCCATCTGAGAGCTTTAACATATTGTTGGCGCGGTTGCCGTCCACAATAACAATCTCTACAACTTCGAGCCATTCTGGTTCGCCTGTCAGCGTTACATAATCGCCCTCAAATATAATCAAGCCTTTGGCTTTCTCTTGCCTACGGACTTCGTCGTACTCGTGCTGGGTTAGCATCTCGAAGCTACCAAGGTGATTGTCGTCACAGTATTGGTCGTGGGCTTCGTCTAGCGTCTGCGGTGCTGGTTTTAAAATATCCATAATCCCCTCCAAGGGTAGCCCCCTTTCGGGGGCGGTTTGTTTAGTAAGTGTAGTGACCTTCTTGTGCCAGCATTCCTATATAGCCGCCAGCGAAATCTTTTCTGCTCATAATTTCAGTCTGGTCAAACCCTATTCCGTATCTGTCTAGCTTTGCAATATGAAAAATAACGTATCGAGCCGGCCTTACATCATCAAGCTCTTTGTTGCCGAACTGATACTCAACATCGAAGTAAGCGGCTGCTTTCTGCGCTGTCTTAGCTGCTACCTTTTCGGCGGCTGCTATTGTCTTATATGTTTTGCATGGCGACTTAGTTTCTTCAAGTCTTTTAGAGATTCTGCTCTGTAGTGAAAGAATAATGTTCATGCGTGTAACCCTTGTTGTTTTTTTGAATGTAGGTGCATTAAATACTATATTAACCTTAATGTAAACACTTTAGATGATATTTGAGCAAAAAGGTTTATATGCTAAAATCGGGGTTCACCAAACTCAAATTGAGGCATCGTCACATGAGCGAAGAAACAATCGTGGAAAGCACAGAAGAAAGCATAGTGGAAACACCAGAAGAAAAGACATTCACGCAGGCTGACATTGACAAAGCAGTTGCCCAGCGTCTAGCAAGAGAACAGCGCAAGTACGAGAAGCAGCTATCAGGCATTGACCTTGATGAAGCCCGCCAGCTGCTAAGTCAGAAAGAGCAAATCGAGCAGGACAAGATGAAAGAGCGCGGAGAATTTGAGACTATCCTCAAACAGACCGTCGAAAAGAAAGACAGCGAAATAAACGCCTATAAGAGCAAGCTACAGCAAACCCTAGTCGATGGCGCTATTTTAGGTGCAGCAAGCAACAACAACGCTGTAGACCCGCAGCAAGTTTCTTCACTGCTAAAGGCACACGCTAGGCTTGCAGAAGATGGAACCGTAGAGGTGTTAGACAACAACGGCACACCGCGTTACAATGACAGCGGTGACTTGCTATCCGTCAATGAGATGGTAAGCGAATTTCTTACAGCTAATCCACATCATGTTCGAGCCAGTAAAGGCGGGACAGGTTCGCAAGGTAACGCTGGTGGCTCTACGTTGAAGCCTCAATCAACGGTTAATGATATGGTCGATAATTGGAATGACGGCGGGCGAGAAGCCTACCGCGCTCTTATGAAGGCTAAAAAATAACTTTTAATCTAATTTTTTGAGGATATTACAATGGCTGCTACTACTAGCGCTACACTTGACGACCTGTTTGCGAATATTATCGCGCAGGCACGTTTTACTGCTGAAGAGCAATCCCTGATGTTGGGTTTGGTTACTCAGTACAACATTGCTAACGAAGCTGGCAAAACTGTTCAGATTCCTAAGT
>Ga0208305_10000624_pt1:5000-17494 | contig 17494 bp, 17 predicted proteins | sample ColrivemetaGS741_FD_187605 | JGI IMG/M metagenome (GOLD analysis project Ga0208305, IMG submission 187605) | Estuarine microbial communities from the Columbia River estuary - Flood tide ETM metaG S.741 (SPAdes) (version 2) | ecosystem: Environmental > Aquatic > Marine > Intertidal... | reverse complement strand
TTCTCCCAAGGTAGACGCGGGGGGGGCAGCACCGAAGTTACTCGTCATCCTACTTCGCGGACCTCAGCAGTGATTCGCCAAAAGAAAAGGCCGCGCCCGATGAGGGGCACGACCTTTTAACGATCAATACTTACGTTGGTTTAGCCCTGACGAGCTTTAAACCGACGCTGCGTCTTGTTGATTACATAGACGCGGCCCTTACGGCGCACGACGCGGCAATCGCGGTGACGCTGCTTGAGCGAACGGAGGGAGTTACGAACTTTCATGGGTTCATTCCTTCTTTGTCGCGGCGCGGCGATTGCGCCTTGGGTTACATTCAGGGTCAGAGTGACCCCACTTAAATTCTGGTGGACGATACTGGGATCGAACCAGTGACCCCTTCGATGTCAACGAAGTGCTCTACCGCTGAGCTAATCATCCAATGTCTGCCTTTGGTTATTTCAACGTCCTATAACTAAATAGGACGCGGGAATTTCCGCGTCAGTCGTGCGGTCTATAAAAGGAGTCGGAGGGGGGATCAAGGCCTTTTGAAAAACTCATTTTATGGGCTAGTGTATTGGCAAAGGAGCAACAATGTTTAAAGCGCCCTATCATCTTGCCCAGCCGAACGCACGCACAACAAGCGTGATTTTCGCGTCACCCCATAGCGGACGGGACTATCCACAGGCATTTTTGGACGCGGCAAGGCTTGATGCTGCTGAAATTCGCTCGTCTGAGGACGCTTTTGTTGATTTGCTTTATGGGGAAGCACCAGAATTTGGCGCACCACTGCTGACTGCAAATGCGCCACGGGCCTATCTTGATCTCAACCGTGGATCAGATGAATTCGATGCTGCGTTAATTTCAGGTGTCCGTCGTGTGTCGCATAATCCGCGTGTTGCAAGCGGTCTGGGCGTGATTCCCCGAGTCGTGGCCAACGGTCGGTCTATCTACGACGGCAAACTCTCGCTTGAAGAGGCGCATTTCCGCATCGCCAACTATTGGCGGCCCTATCACGATGCACTGCAAACACTGATCGATGAAAATCATCGCACCTTTGGGCGGGCGATCTTAATTGATTGCCACTCAATGCCACACGAGGCGCTTGATAACATCGCGACAGGCGGATCGCCGCGGCCCGATGTGGTGTTGGGGGATCGCTTTGGTGCTTCGGCCTCTACCGCAATTGTCGAGCAGATCGAGGCAGCCTTTGCTTCGCGTGGATTGGAGGTTGCGCGTAACGTGCCATTCGCGGGGGCCTATATCGCACAGCATTATGGCCGGCCGTCGCGGCGGCAACATGCCGTGCAGATCGAAATCGACCGCGCGCTCTATATGGACGAGGTTACGCTAAAACCCCGCGCTGACTTTGATGAATTCCGCACGGCTCTAACCGACGTGATCGCAGAGATTGCCGAAATTGGGCGCGATACGCAGGCCGCTCTCGCCGCAGAGTAGGATGGGTTTTAACTCATCTGCGCCTCAAAGAACGCCTCTGGGCTTTCAACCTCAACCAATCTGCGCCGATCAATCCACCAAAACCGATTGCCGACATTACGCACAAAACTGCGGTCGTGGCTGACAAGCAGGCAGGCGGCGTCATGTGCGCAAAGTTCTTCCTCCAAGGCTTCTTGCCCTTCGATATCCAAATGGTTTGTCGGTTCATCCAGCAGGTAAAAGTTCGGATGTTGCAAACGCAAAACCAGCATTGCCAGCCGCGCCTTTTGTCCGCCCGATAGTTTGGCAAGCGGGGTGTCTTGCATCTGGATCATTACCCCCGCTGCCGCGAGCAATCCGCGTGCGCGCTGATCGCCAAGCCCGAAATCGCCAATCGCCTGCATCGGTGTGTCGGTCGGGGTCAGTTGGGACAGGTGCTGATCGGAATAGCCAAGGGTCACCGACGGCGCAGATTTCACGGTGCTGTCCTTACCAATCAGGGCGCGGTACACCATGTTCATCAGTTGCGTTTTGCCCGTGCCATTGGCGCCCAGTAAAACGATCCGATCGCCGGGCGTGATCCATTTTTGGCCACTGGTATAAAGCGGCCTGCCATCTGGTGTGCTAACCTGCACATCGTCAAAGGTCACAAGCGCTTTGGCGTGGGTACCCGCATTCCCAAGCTTGATCTCGCCCGCTCCTTTTTCGCGGTGGGCGGGTTTGGCGGCAGCCTCGATCTTGGCTGCGCGTTCGGTCAGTTGTGTGGTCTTGGTGATGAGCAAATCAGAGCCAGAGTTGATCCCGATGTTTTTGAGTTTTGCCGCTTGTTTGCGCAATTGGCTGGCCTTGTTGAGATCGTTTGCAAAGCGGCGTTCATCTGCCGCGTCTGCTTCATCCAGCGCCAGTCGCGCATGGCTAAACGGGGTCGCGAAATCGCGGCTGCTAGTTTCGCGCAGGAAAAGCGTGCGGTTCGTGGTGGCATCGAGAAAGGCGCGGTCATGGCTGGTGATGACAACGCCCACTTCACGGGGAAGGTTGGTCAACCAAGTCTCTAATAAGGCGATCCGGCCCAGATCAAGGTGGTTCGTCGGCTCATCAAGCAGCAGGATATCAGGTTGTGTGATCCACGCGGCCGCCAAGAGCGCGGTACGCTGCCAGCCGCCCGAAAGCTCGCGAAGCAGTGTCTGCTGCAGCTCGCATGGCACCGAAAGTTCGTCCAGCGCCACATCAACCCGCCAGCCCTCGAAGTCGGCCTGATCGGCGGGCAGGGCAGATAAAACCTTGTTGTAAAGCGTCATATCCAGATCAGCATCAGGCACATATTGCGCCACATGCCCAACTCGAAGCCCGCGTGCCCGGGTGATGTCACCGCTGGTCGGCTCAAAAGTACCAGCAATGCAGCCCAGCAACGTTGTCTTGCCGCGCCCGTTTGCCGCGACCAAACCAAGCCGATCTCCCTTTGTTAGGGTCACAGTTAGGTCAGAAAAGAGAGGATCACCTAGCGTTACGCTTAGGTTTTGAATGTTCAATAAGCTCATGAAATGACGCTAGAGTTGGAGGGGGCTATGGGTCAAGACCCTTCCTACTTAGGTCCGCCTAACGTAAAGCCCGTCCTTTAATGATCGCATCTTTACCGAACTTCTCGCGGATCTTATCTGCAGCAGCCTCTGCTTTCGCTCTTTTCCCTGCGTTAGGGTCTAATAAGTCGCCGATCCTGTCCGCATCTGCTGCTGACCCAAGCTCACTAATGCCGACACCAATCAAGCGAAATGGCCCCTTACTGCCCGCTTGGTCAAACAGGCTCCGTGCAGTGCGGTATATTGTGTCGGCCAATTGCGTTGGATGATGCAAAGACTGCCGCTTTGAAATCTGTTTGAAATCGCCCGTTTTGAGCTTCAGGTTCACGACACGCCCTGCCATGTCCTTGGCTTTGGCGCGGTCCGATACCTGTTCGGCCAACCGCCAGATGTGACCGTCAAGTATATCAGGGTCGCTTGTATCTTCGTGGAACGTTGTCTCTTTGGATATACCCTTTACTGGGGTATTCGTCGAAATGCGTCGCCCGTCTTCGCCACGTGCCAATGCATACAGCCGCTCACCCGTCGCCCCAAAACGGTCATGTAATTCCCGCCTGTCCCAGCGTAGCAGATCATCAAAGGTGCGTATCCCTGCCGCAGACAGACTGTCTTGAGCGGCAGGGCCAATCCCCCAAATCAAACGGACCGATTTGGGGCGCAAGAATTCTGTGGTCTCTGCTTTTCCAATCACCGAAAATCCGCGGGGTTTGTCGAGGTCTGAGGCGACCTTTGCCAGAAACTTATTGTGCGACAGACCTATAGATCCCGTCAGCCCAACCTCGGTTTTCATCCGCTTAATCAGCCGCGCCAACATAACGGCAGGCGGCGCACCGTGTAAGCGCGCCGTACCTGTCAGGTCCATGAATGCTTCGTCGAGCGAGAGTGGTTCCACGATGGGTGTCAATTCATCCATCAAGGCGCGGATCGCGCGAGATGCCTCAACGTAGGCGTCCATGCGCGGCCTGACGACGATGGCCTCTGGGCAAAGCTTTAGCGCCTGAAACATCGGCATCGCGGACTTTACACCTTTGATCCGCGCGACATAGCAAGCGGTAGAAACAACGCCCCGATGTCCGCCGCCGATGATGACGGGTTTGTCGGCCAACTCTGGATTATCGCGTTTCTCAACGCTGGCATAAAACGCGTCACAATCCATATGGGCGATGGTCAGGTCGAACAATTCGGGATGCGATATCTTGCGTGGGCTGCGACACGCAGTGCAGCGGGTTCCAACCTCATAGGTGGTTAAGCAGTCTCGGCAAAGTATCGGCATGGGGTCAAGATAAGGGGCGCGAAGGGGGGCTACAACGATTAAGGTGGCGACATGGAAAATGACTTTCACGGCGCCAAGGTCGCACTTTTTATCGGTGGGAAACTGCTCGTCACGCTGCGTGATGACTTTGCCCATATCCCGTTTCCAAACGTCTGGGATTTACCCGGTGGTGGGCGTGAAGGCATTGAAACCCCATTACAGACACTGAATCGAGAGGTAATGGAGGAGGTCGGGTTGACGATTCCAGCCGAGGCGATTGTTTGGAGCCGGCGGTATCCGTCGGCAAACGATCCACACCGACATGGGTATTTCTATATTGCCCATGTGCCCGCAGGCACCGAGAAGGATATCGTTTTTGGTGACGAAGGGCAGGAATGGCGATTGATGGATTTGGAAGCCTTTCTCGCGCTCGATCGGGTTGTTCCTGCATTTGCATCGCGTCTGCGTGATTGGCTTGCAACAGGGGCTTCCGTTGATTTCACCGCATAAGCCGTTGCAGCGGACCGTTTGACTCCATATCTATCTGGCAAGTTTTAGGGAGGTATTTCACTATGGAACAAGTTTTTTCGGAATTTCTCGGCGCGAATATTCTCTTTCTCGTGCTCGCGGTTTTTATCATCATCTGCATCATGGCTGGCGTGCGGATCGTGCCGCAAAGCCAAAAGTATGTCGTTGAGAGGCTTGGTCGTCTGCACGCGGTGCTTGGCCCAGGCATCAATTTTATCGTGCCTTTTCTTGACCGCGTCCGTCACAAGGTGTCGGTGCTGGAGCGCCAATTGCCTGCGATGTCACAGGATGCGATTACATCGGACAACGTGCTGGTGCAGGTCGAAACATCCGTGTTTTACCGCATTATCGAGCCTGAAAAGACGGTTTACCGTATCCGTGATGTGGATGCTGCGATTTCCACGACTGTTGCTGGTATCGTGCGATCCGAGATTGGCCGCATGGAGCTTGACCAAGTGCAAGCGAACCGTTCGCGACTGATCGGGGCTGTGCGCGATCAGGTGGCCCAGCAGGTGGATGACTGGGGTATCGAGGTGACGCGAGCCGAGATTTTGGACGTGAACTTGGATCAGGCAACCCGCAACGCGATGTTGCAGCAGTTGAACGCCGAACGTGCGCGTCGTGCGCAGGTGACCGAGGCCGAAGGCACAAAGCGTGCGGTCGAATTGAACGCCGATGCGGAGCTATACGCCGCCGAGCAAGCGGCCAAGGCGCGTCGTGTTTCTGCGGACGCAGAAGCTTACGCGACACGTGCCGTGGCTTCTGCAATTGCGGAGAATGGGCTTGAAGCTGCGCAATATCAGGTCGCGTTGAAGCAGGTCGAAGCACTGAATAAGCTAGGCTCTTCCGCTGGGTCGCAGACGATTGTTTTGCCTGCCAATGCACTTGATGCTTTTGGCGATGCCTTCAAGATGTTGAAAGGAAAGTGATATGATCCTTTGGGAGCAATGGTGGGTTTGGATGTCGGGCGCGGTGTTGCTTGCAACGCTTGAGGTCTTAGCCCCCGGTTACATATTCTTGGGCTTTGCGATTGGTGCCTTTGTGCTCGGCTTGCTCATCCTCATCAACATTCCGCTTGGCGGTTTGGCAACGATGTTGCTGGTTTTCGCGCTGCTCTCGCTTGCGGCCTATCTTGGGATGCGCCGCGTCTTTGGTCTGAAAGCCGGTTCAGTCAAAATCTGGGACCGCGATATCAACGACTAAAAGAAAAGGCCCGCGGCAAGGAGCGGCGGGCCAGTTTGATCAAGATTGGGACTGTTTCGTTCTGTATGGGGACAGAGGCAGGCGAAACGATCTTGATCGGCAGTTTACGTTTTGCTGATCGCCGCCCTGACACGGGGGGAAATGCCAAGGCGGCGCAGCTGCGGCGATGCGGTTATCCGCGCGCCGTATCCGACATCCGAAGCGCGCGCGCAGCCAAGCCAGCCGCGATAGATGCGGGCTCCATGGTTTGCGGCGCAAATAATTCACAAGGGTAGCGGAACATCCGACCATCGCGTTGAATGTCAACGGATGCCTCAAACGCGCCAGAACTGGCGTTGTATCGCAGGTTGTTGATACGCATGACCGAATCCTTTCCTCTTCACTCAGTGATGTAGTCACGAAGTTAGGGAGGAAAAGTTTCTCAAACGTTTCTTCACGGTGATGTGAGAAAACTCAGGATTTCTGTGAGGAGGCCATTTCCGCTGTGATTGCCAATGCGGCAGCACGTGGATCGGCGGCTTGCCAGATCGGGCGACCCACGACGATATGGTCTACGCCGTCTGCGATGGCTTGTGCAGGTGTCGCAACCCGCTTTTGATCTCCAAGCGCAGTACCAACAGGGCGTACACCGGGTGTCACGATCAGCTTGCCTTTGGCTTCGGGCAGGGCGCGGATCAAGGCGGCCTCTTGCGGGGAGGCGATCACGCCATCCGCACCAGCCTCTAGCGCACGACCTGCGCGTTCTTGTACCAGATCGGTGATATTGCCCGCTTTGATCAGGGATGCATCAAGATCGTCACGGTCAAGCGACGTCAGGATCGTCACCGCGAGAATCTTCATGTGAGACCCTGCAGCACCCTCGCGGGCGGCGCGGACAACATGCGGGTCACCATGCACGGTCAGCAGATCGAGATCGAATTGCGCCACACCGCGCACGGCGGCCTCAACGGTCGCGCCAATGTCAAAGAACTTCATGTCGAGGAAAATCTTTTTGCCGTGCTCGACCTTCAATTCATTGGCGAGGGCCAAGCCACCGCCCGTCAACATACCCAACCCGATCTTATAAAATGACACCGCATCACCAAGGCGCGTGGCAAGATCCATACCAGCCAGAACATTGGGGACATCAAGGGCAACAATCAGGCGGTCATCGGACATTGGGCGCACTCCATTTTGATTTGAGGCGGTCTAACGCTTGCCGCGACCCAGCGCAACACAAGCAAAAAACGCGACTGCATTGGGAGCAGCCGCGTCTTAAGGTTCACGGTGACGACAGCACCAGAACTCCTTGGCGAAAAACTGGGGAAGAAAAACGCCAAGGATACTTGGGAACACTTGTTACTGGTTTTTCGAGGGCGTCGTCTTGGGCGTCTCTGATGTTAGCGTCGACTTGATCGCGGCATCATGCGCCTTAAGGCGTTGCACGATGGAATCGCGCAGATCGGCCCCATTCTTTGCAGGCGTCTTAGTCGTTTTCTCGTTATCTGTCATAATCATAAACATCCCCTTCCGTGTTACTCTGTATGCGCAGGTCTGAAGGAAATGACTTGGGGAACTTATGGCTTGTGTTCCCCCTTTCCAGCATTGAGGCACCTTGCAAGCGGCGATCCGCCACCCCATTTATAGAACAGGCCCAAAGAGGGCGTGTGCCGAACAATCGGGCGCGTCACGCACGGGTGCTTTAAAAGGAGAGACCCATGAATTTAGATAAATTCACCGAGCGGTCGCGCGGCTTTATGCAGGCTGCACAGACGATCGCAACACGCGAAAGCCACCAGCGGCTTGCGCCTGAACACTTGCTCAAAGCGTTGATGGATGACGACCAAGGTTTGGCCGCCAATCTGATCACACGTGGGGGTGGCGATGCTGCTGCTGTACGCATGGCGGTTGACCTTGCCGTGTCGAAAATCGCCAAAGTGTCTGGCGATGCGTCCCAAGTGTATCTCGACGGCACAACTGGCAAGGTTGTGGCCGAAGCCGAAGAGCTGGCCAAGAAAGCGGGCGATAGTTTTGTGCCTGTCGAGCGTCTGCTTATGGCGCTCGCGATGGTCAAATCGAAGGCGAAAGATGCGCTTGACGCAGGTAAGGTCACGGCTCAAGGGCTGAACGCTGCGATCAATGACATCCGCAAGGGGCGCACTGCCGATAGTGCTTCTGCGGAAGATGGTTATGATGCGTTGGCGAAATATGCCCGCGACCTGACCGAGGCTGCCGAGCAAGGCAAAATCGACCCTATCATTGGCCGCGACGAGGAAATTCGCCGTGCGATGCAGGTTCTGTCCCGCCGCACAAAGAATAACCCTGTTCTGATTGGTGAACCCGGTGTTGGTAAAACCGCGATTGCCGAGGGACTTGCCCTGCGCATCGTCAATGGCGACGTGCCTGAAAGCCTGCGCAACAAAAAGCTGATGGCGCTGGATATGGGGGCTTTGATTGCGGGTGCAAAATACCGTGGCGAGTTTGAAGAGCGCTTGAAAGCGATCCTCAAGGAAATCGAATCTGCCGCTGGCGAGATCATCTTGTTCATCGACGAAATGCATACGCTTGTGGGCGCGGGTAAGGCTGACGGCGCGATGGATGCCGCCAACCTGATCAAACCTGCGCTGGCCCGTGGCGAGTTGCACTGTATCGGTGCGACGACCTTGGACGAATACCGCAAGTATGTGGAAAAGGACGCGGCCCTTGCCCGTCGTTTCCAACCGATTGTTGTTGAGGAGCCAACGGTTTCGGACACGATCAGCATTCTGCGTGGGATCAAGGACAAATACGAGATGCACCACGGTGTGCGGATTTCCGATAGCGCCTTGGTGGCGGCGGCGACATTGTCGCATCGTTACATCACGGATCGGTTCTTGCCTGATAAGGCGATTGACCTCGTGGATGAGGCCGCGTCGCGTCTGCGTATGGAAGTCGACAGCAAGCCAGAAGAACTGGACGCGCTTGATCGGTCGATCTTGCAGCTGCAGATCGAGGCCGAGGCGCTCAAGAAAGAGGATGACGCTGCTTCCAAGACCCGTTTGGGGAAATTGGAAGAAGAGTTGGCCAACCTGCAAGAGCGTGCCGCCGAGATGACAGCGAAATGGCAGGCCGAGCGTGACAAGCTGGAAGGTTCGCGCGAGATGAAAGAGCATCTCGACCGTGCGCGTGCTGAACTGGATATCGCAAAGCGGGAGGGCAATCTGGCGAAAGCTGGAGAGCTGTCCTACGGCGTTATCCCAGAGTTGGAGCGTAAACTGTCAGAGGCGGAAGGGTCAGATGACCTGATGGTCGAAGAGGCGGTGCGTCCAGAGCAGATCGCGCAAGTGGTCGAGCGCTGGACAGGCGTGCCGACGTCCAAGATGTTGGAAGGCGAGCGCGACAAACTGCTGCGCATGGAAGACGAGTTGGGCAAGCGTGTGATCGGTCAGAAATCTGCGGTGAAAGCCGTAGCCAATGCCGTGCGCCGTGCGCGAGCAGGTCTTAATGACGAGAACCGCCCGCTTGGGTCGTTCCTGTTCCTTGGGCCAACAGGTGTTGGTAAAACCGAGTTGACCAAAGCTGTCGCCGAATATCTGTTCGACGATGACAGTGCGATGGTTCGTATTGATATGTCAGAGTTCATGGAGAAGCATTCGGTGTCCCGTTTGATTGGTGCCCCTCCAGGTTACGTCGGTTATGACGAAGGCGGTGTTCTGACCGAAGCCGTGCGTAGGCGCCCATATCAGGTTGTCTTGTTCGACGAGGTCGAGAAGGCGCACCCTGATGTGTTCAACGTGCTTTTGCAGGTTCTGGACGACGGCATCTTGACCGATGGTCAGGGGCGGATGGTCTCGTTCAAGCAAACGCTGATCATTTTGACGTCGAACCTAGGCGCTCAGGCTCTAAGCAATTTGCCAGATGGGGCGGATGCCTCTGAGGCGAAGCGCGATGTGATGGAGGCCGTGCGTGGACACTTCCGTCCAGAGTTCCTCAACCGTTTGGACGAGACGATCATCTTTGACCGTCTGGCCCGCGAGGATATGGCTGGTATCGTGGATATTCAGCTGGGTCTGTTGATGAAGCGTCTGGCTTCGCGTGAGATCAAGTTGGACCTGACTGACGGTGCACATAAGTGGCTCGCTGACGAAGGCTATGACCCTGTGTTTGGTGCGCGTCCGCTCAAGCGCGTGATTCAACGTGCCGTGCAAGACCCCTTGGCCGAGATGATCTTGGGCGGTGATGTTTTGGACGGGGCAACGGTGAGTATCAGCGCTGGGCCTGACGGGTTGATCGTGGGGGATCGCGTGTCGAAAACCCAGAGGCCCGAGCCAGAAAAGACGATTGTTCATTAAGCACAAACTCGTAAGTCAAAAAGAAATCAGCCTCGCGAAGGCCGCGGGGCTGATTTATGACGTCACTCAGATCGCGCTATCAAAGATACAAAAAGGTATTAAAACAAGAAGTTATTAAAAAGCGCGAGGCCGTCAACATTTTCCAAAGTGAGTGCGTCGCCGCTGAGCGACGTGACGCTGAAGGTCGTTTCCGATGCAGAGACGACGCTCCAATTTTCGCCGTCAAGCCATACATCAAGCGCGAGACCATCGATCGTAATGGTATCAATGCCTATCTCAAAGTCGGTGATAACGTCTTGGCCGTCACCAGAGACAAAATAGAAATTATCCGCACCCGCGCCACCAGTCATGGTGTCATTTCCAGTGCCGCCTGTCAGTTTGTCGTTGCCGTCGTCGCCATTGATGACATCATCGCCGCTATCGCCAAAGAGGTTGTCTTTGCCATCGCCGCCAGAGATATCGTCATTGCCACCACCGCCACGAATAGCATCGTTGTCGCCGTCGCCATTGATAACATCATCACCGTTATTGCCGTTGATGATGTCAGCGCCAGAGCCACCAAATAGTGCGTCGTTTCCAGCGCCACCCGTCAATTTGTCATTGCCGTCGCCGCCAGAGACGATGTCATCGCCAACGCCGCCATAAACTTCATCTTTGCCAGCGCCGCCATCGAGCTCGTCATCGCCATCGTCGCCCCAAAGACGATCATCGCCCTCACCGCCACCGATGAAATCATTGTCGTCGCCGCCGCTGATGCGGTCTTTGCCGTCACCCCCAAAAAGTGAGTCGTTACCGTTTTTCCCAAAGAGAATGTCGTTGCCGCCGCCGCCAAGAATGCCGTCGTCGCCGTTGCCGCCATAAAGCTTTTCATTCCCAAGACCCCCAGATGCGATGTCGTCGCCATCTAAAAGGTACACTCCGTCCGCCAGATCGGTGCCGATGATGATGTCAGACCCATTTGTAGGAGCTTCGGAAACGAAGTCTGCACCATTAATGATATCAATAATTGATTGTTCGATTTGAGATAAAGGCATTTTTTCCCCGTTAAAATTAATCGCCGCACTTCTGCGACTCGATCCGAAATTGGCCCCGTTAACCATTAACTATTATTTATAGTCAGTAACTTAGAGAAACTGTGGTCAGAATGTGTTTTTATGCTAGGAATATTTTCTCATAAAAACAAAGGATTATGAGATTTACACCTTATTTCATGGGTTATTACACGTATAAGTGGAAATAGTGACCTCGAATCGGGGCTGACTGTTTCCGCTTTGGTGTCCAAATGTGGCGATGACAGGTGTTCCCGCTCGCGCTCCGCGTTTCGTTACAGCCCGTTGGCGTGATCGTGAGAAACCTTTCATAGGTTTTGTGCGTATATACCCCCAAGTAAGTTTGAATGTTTTCAAGATGGAGGTGCCACATGGCATATCGCTGGACCAATGATCTGACCGCCGCTGACGTGACCCCAAAGTCCGTGTTCTTTAACCGCCGCCAGTTTTTCAAAGGCGCCGCAGGTCTCGGCGCGATTGGATTTGCTGCGAGCCAAGCGGCAGCCCAAGAGGCTCTTGTTCCCAATTCCCTTGAGGACATCACGACATACAATAACTTTTACGAGTTCGGCACGGGCAAGGATGACCCCGCCAAGAACGCAGGTGAAATGATTACGTCCCCTTGGCGGGTCAAGGTTGACGGTCTCGTTGATAATCCAGGTGAGTATAGTGTCGAAGAGCTGCTTGCAGGTTTGGGCGTCGAGGAACGTATCTACCGTTTCCGCTGTGTCGAGGCTTGGGCGATGGTTGTGCCGTGGAACGGTGTGGAGCTTTCGGACATCCTCAATAAAGCAGGCGTGCAGGCGAACGGCAAATATGTTGCCTTTGAAACGGTCGTGCAGCCAGAGACGATGGTCGGCGTGCGCCAAGGCGTTCTCGACTTTCCATACGTTGAAGGCCTGCGCATGGACGAGGCGATGCATCCGCTGACGATGCTTGCGACTGGTATCTACGGCGAACCTTTGGCCAATCAGTCAGGTGCGCCGATCCGTTTGGTTGTGCCTTGGAAGTACGGCTTCAAATCGATCAAATCGATTGTGCGGATTACGGTGACCGAAGAACAGCCAGAAGCCACGTGGAATAGGATCAATCCGCGCGAATATGGCTTCTATAGTAATGTGAACCCAGAGGTGGATCACCCGCGCTGGTCGCAAGGGTC
>Ga0208305_10000582_pt1 | contig 18230 bp, 17 predicted proteins | sample ColrivemetaGS741_FD_187605 | JGI IMG/M metagenome (GOLD analysis project Ga0208305, IMG submission 187605) | Estuarine microbial communities from the Columbia River estuary - Flood tide ETM metaG S.741 (SPAdes) (version 2) | ecosystem: Environmental > Aquatic > Marine > Intertidal zone >... | reverse complement strand
TAACAAATAGACCTGTGTTTAATCAAGTTGAAATGATGCTTAAAAAAGCATTTAAGAAAATACCAAATAACACAAATTTAACGCTTCATTCTGACCAAGGTTGGCAATATCAAATTAGTCAGAATCAGCATTTATTAAAAGAAAAAGGAATTATACAAAGTATGTCAAGAAAAGGAAATAAAAGAATATATTAATTACTATAATAAAGAAAGAATTAAATCAAATTTAAACAAAATGAGCCCGATACAATATCGAGCTCATTATTATCAAAATTAATTATAAATTTGTCTAAACTTTTGGGTGCAGTCTAGTGCTGATTGGTTTTTTTGTTATTATATTTTTAAATTAATTATTTTCTTTTCATCACTTTTTCAACTGCATCAACAATTGCTTGATTGTTTAGTTTGTATTTGTCCATTAATTGTGCTGGAGTTCCAGATTCTCCAAAACTATCGTTAACTGCTACAAATTCTTGTGGTGTAGGATTGTTTAAAGCTAATACTCTTGAAACACTTTCTCCAAGTCCACCAAGAATATTATGTTCTTCAGCTGTAACAATGCAACCAGTTTTAGCAACTGACTTTAAGATAGCTTCGTCATCTAATGGTTTAATTGTATGGATATTGATTACTTCAGCAGAAATTCCTTTTGCTTCTAATGCTTCTGCTGCTATAAGTGCTTCCCAAACTAAATGTCCGGTTGCAACAATAGTAACATCTGTACCTTCACTTAATAAAATTGCTTTTCCAATTACAAATGGTTCGTCAGCAGGCATAAAGTTTGGAACAACAGGTCGTCCAAAACGCAAGTAAGCTGGACCTACATGTTCTGCAAGTGCTAATGTAGCTGCTTTTGTTTGATTGTAATCACAAGTGTTAATTACGGTCATGCTTGGCAACATCTTCATTAAACCAATGTCTTCTAAAATTTGATGCGTTGCACCATCTTCTCCTAATGTTAATCCTGCATGAGATGCGCAAATCTTTACATTCTTTTCAGAATATGCTACTGATTGACGAATTTGGTCGTAAACCCTTCCTGTAGAAAAGTTAGCAAAAGTTCCTGTAAAAGGAATTTTTCCTCCTATTGTTAATCCGGCTGCAATTCCAATCATATTTGCTTCTGCAATTCCAATTTGGAAAAAACGTTCTGGATGATTTTTTTTGAAATCATCAAATTTTAAAGAACCAATTAAATCTGCACAAAGTGCAACAACTTTTTCGTTTTTTTGACCTAATTCTGTCATTCCCGCTCCAAAACCTGAACGAGTATCTTTACTTCCTGTATTTGTATATTTTTTCATTTTTTGAAATTGAAAGATTTGAAATTTATATTTTCCAAATCATGATTTTTAATAATCTGCTAAAGTGGATTTGTTCTGATCTAGTGCGCTAGCTAATTGATCATTATTAGGTGCTTTTCCATGCCAAGCATGCGTATGCATCATAAAATCTACTCCGTTACCCATTTCAGTATGTAATAAAATACAAACGGGCTTTCCTTTTCCAGTTCTTGCTTTAGCATCGTTCATACCTGCAAGAATAGCTTCAATATTATTTCCTTCTTTAATTTCTAAAACATCCCAATCAAAAGCTTCAAACTTAGCTTTAATACTTCCCATTGCTAAAACTTCATCCGTAGTTCCGTCAATTTGTTTCCCGTTAAGGTCAATAGTTGCAATAAGGTTGTCTACTTTTTTAGCAGATGCATACATAATTGCTTCCCAGTTTTGACCTTCTTGTAATTCTCCATCACCATGAAGAGTGTAAACTAAATTTTTGTCGTTGTTTAGTTTTTTAGCTTGTGCAGCTCCAATTCCTACGGATAAACCTTGTCCTAAAGAACCAGATGCTATTCTTACACCAGGTAAATGGTCGTGAGTTGTAGGGTGACCTTGAAGTCTTGAATTAATCAATCTAAAAGTTGCTAATTCCGAAACTGGAAAATAACCACTTCTTGCAAGTACACTATAAAAAACAGGAGAAATATGTCCGTTTGAAAGGAAGAATAAATCTTCTCCTATTCCGTCCATATTAAAACCTTCTTTTCTAGTCATTAGGTTTTGATATAATGTAACTAAAAATTCTGTACATCCAAGAGAGCCTCCCGGGTGGCCTGAATTTACTGCGTGTACCATTCTAAGAATGTCTCTTCTAACTTGAATAGTTAAATCTTGTAATTGTTGTGTGTTTGGTTTCATCTAATTAGGATAGTTTATGCAAAAATACTTTTAAATTTTTCTTTCGACAAACCTTTTTTCAGTAAGTTATTATAATTCAGCTATTATTTATTCACAATAGTTAAATCATAAAACAATTCTAAATTTTTGGAAGTTCTTATAAGCAAGTTGTCTAATTGATTTATATTTGCGCTTGTAAAAAATAGATATGAAATTCGATTTAGTTAAAAAAGACCCAAATAGTAAAGCAAGAGCTGCTACTTTAACAACAGATCATGGTGTAATAGAAACACCTATTTTTATGCCAGTAGGTACTGTTGCATCGGTTAAAGGTGTGCATCAAAGAGAGTTAAGAGAAGATATTAAACCAGATATTATTCTAGGGAATACCTATCATTTATATTTAAGACCAAAAACGGATATTCTTGAAAAAGCTGGAGGTTTGCATAAATTTATGAACTGGGATCGAAATATTTTAACAGATTCTGGTGGATATCAAGTGTATTCATTGTCTTCTAATAGAAAAATTAAAGAAGAAGGAGTTAAGTTTAAAAGTCATATTGATGGTTCTTACCATGTTTTCACACCTGAAAATGTAATGGAAATTCAGCGCACTATTGGTGCCGATATTATTATGGCATTTGATGAATGTACACCTTATCCTTGTGATTATCGTTATGCAAAGCGTTCTATGCACATGACGCACCGTTGGTTAGATAGATGTATTACGCATTTAGATACATTGCCTTTTAAATATGGTTACGAACAATCTTTTTTTCCAATCGTTCAAGGAAGTGTATATAAGGATTTAAGAGCACAATCTGCAGAATACATTGCAAATGCTGGAGCTGTTGGAAATGCTATTGGAGGTCTTTCTGTTGGGGAGCCAGCAGAAGAAATGTATGCTATGACAGAGGTTGTTACTGCAATTTTACCAGAAGATAAACCTCGTTATTTAATGGGAGTAGGTACTCCAATTAATATTTTGGAAAACATTGCTTTAGGAATTGATATGTTTGACTGTGTAATGCCAACGCGTAACGCAAGAAACGGAATGCTTTTTACGGCCCATGGTTCTATTAATATTAAGAATAAGAAGTGGGAAGATGATTTTTCTCCTGTTGATGAAATGGGGCATACTTGGGTTGATTTAGAATATTCAAAAGCCTATTTACGTCATTTATTTGTTGCAAATGAGTATCTTGGAAAACAAATTGCTACAATTCACAATCTTGGGTTTTATATGTGGTTAGTTCGTGAAGCTAGAAGACAAATTATAGCAGGTACTTTTAGAGCATGGAAAGATAAAATGGTTGTTCAAATGAATAATAGACTATAAAATCATACTAATTAATAGTAATGAAGATAATTGATAAATACATATTAAAAAGATACTTAGGAACATTCATGGTAATGCTCTTGATGTTTATACCTATTGGAATCATCATTGATGTTTCTGAAAAGGTGAATAGAATGATCGAAAACAAAGTAGCTTTTGCAGATATATTGGTTTATTATGGAAACTTCACTATTTATTGGGCTAACTTATTGTTTCCAATATTTTTATTCTTATCGGTAATATGGTTTACTTCAAAGCTCGCAAATAATACAGAAATTATTGCAATTTTAAGTTCTGGAATTTCTTTTAATAGGTTTCTAAGACCATATTTAGTGGGAGCTACTATTGTTTCTATATTTGCGCTATTAATGAGTTTCTTTATTGTGCCAAAAGCGAGTAAAGGATTTCTGGATTTCAGATATGAATATTTGAAAAAAAATACGCAAGCAAGAGAGACAACAGATATTTTTAGACAAATTAATAAAGATGAATTTATTTATTTAAGCAACTATAATTATTTATCTAAAACTGGATTTAATTTTACTTTTGAAAAATTTAATGATAATGTTTTAGAGTATAAAATTAATGCAAACAGGATAAAGTATAATGAAGAATCTAAAGATTATACTATGTTTGGGTTTACAAAGCGAACAATAGGTAAAGTCGACGATATTTTAGAATCAGGAGATAAAAAAATAAGAAAATTTAATTTTGAGCCCGATGATTTAACACCTGTGGTTTATATTGCGGAAACAATGACAATTACAGAACTTAATGATTTTGTTAGCAAAGAAAAAAGAAGAGGAAATTCAAACATAAATACCTATTTAGTAGTTTTTTATAAAAAGTTTAGTTTACCAATTTCAGCATTTATTTTAACTTTAATTGCTGTTGCGGTTTCTTTTATGAAAAGAAGAGGTGGAATGGGAGTAAACTTAGCTATTGGAATTGTAGTTGCATTTACGTTTATTTTCTTTGAAAAAATATTTGGTATTTTAGCCGAACAGTCAAATATGTCTCCCCTTTTTGCTGTATGGTTTCCAAATATTGTTTTTGGAATTCTAGCAATTTATCTTCTTAGAAATGCAAAACGATAATTTAAAAAGTTATTTTCTACTTCATTTAATAGTTTTTATTTGGGGTTTTACTGCAATACTTGGTGCGTTAATATCTTTAGACGCTTTACCGTTAGTTTGGTGGAGAATGTCATTAGCTGTTGTTTTTATATTAGTATATATATATGTAAAAAAAATACCACTTAAAATTCCAAAAAAAGTATTTTTCTCTTTTTTATTTGCGGGTTTAGTAATTGCATTACATTGGTTAACTTTTTTTAAAGCTATTAAAGTTTCAAATGTATCGGTTACATTAGCTTGTTTGTCCACCGGTGCTTTTTTTACTTCTATTTTAGAACCTTTATTGTTTGGAAAAAAAGTAGTTTGGTATGAAGTGCTTTTTGGGTTACTTGTTATTGGGGGATTATATATTATATTTAATGTAGAAGTTGATTACGTTTACGGAATTATTTTAGCATTAACATCTGCATTTTTATCGGCTTTATTTACTGTCATTAATGCAAAATTCACTAAAGAGTATTTACCTTCCGTAATTTCGTTTTATGAATTGGTAGGAGGAGTTGGGTTTTTAAGTGTTTATTTGTTATTTACAAATGGTTTCAATAGTAATTTCTTTTCCCTTTCCATGAACGATTTTGGATGGTTAATTTTATTGTCATCAATTTGTACCGCTTATGCCTTTATTGCCTCAGTAAAAGTTATGAAATATTTAAGCCCTTATACGGTAATGCTAACCATTAATTTAGAGCCCATTTACGGAATTATTTTAGCAGTTTTAATTTTTAAAGATGAAGAACAGATGAGTCCGATGTTCTATGTTGGAGCTGCAATTATTTTATCTACGGTTATTTTAAACGGAGTGATTAAGAAATATAAAAAACAAGAAACTAATTCAGTACCAGAGTAAGATTTATTGACTGAAAATTTTATCTTTGTCTTTACAAATAAAACAAAACAAGCATCTCATATGGAATATTTAGATTTTGAACTACCTATAAAAGAGCTAGAAGATCAATTAGACAAATGTCAGGTAATTGGTGAAGAGTCTGAAGTTGATGTAACAGCAACTTGTATGCAAATTCAAAAAAAATTAGAAGCAACTAAAAAAGAAATATATAAGAACCTAACTGCTTGGCAACGTGTACAAATGTCAAGACACCCAGATCGTCCTTATACATTAGATCATATAAAAGCACTATGTGGAGATACCTTTTTAGAGCTTTTTGGCGATAGAGGTGTAAAAGACGATAAGGCAATGATTGGTGGTTTAGGAAAAATAAACGGGCAATCGTACATGCTAATTGGTCAGCAAAAAGGATATAATACAAAGACAAGACAGTACCGTAATTTTGGTATGGCTAACCCTGAAGGATATAGAAAAGCACTTCGTCTAATGAAAATGGCCGAAAAATTTGGAATTCCTGTTGTTACTTTAGTTGACACTCCAGGAGCTTATCCAGGTTTAGAAGCAGAAGAAAGAGGACAAGGTGAAGCTATTGCAAGAAATATTTTTGAAATGTTTCGTTTAAGAGTGCCAATTATTACAATTATTGTAGGAGAAGGTGCATCAGGAGGAGCTCTAGGTATTGGAGTTGGAGATAAAGTATTCATGTTAGAAAACACTTGGTACTCTGTTATTTCTCCAGAATCTTGTTCGTCTATTTTATGGAGAAGTTGGGAATTTAAAGAGCAAGCTGCTGAAGCATTAAAACTTACAGCAATTGACATGAAAAAACAAAATCTAATTGATGATATTATTCCAGAGCCTTTAGGAGGAGCACATCAAGATAGAGAAACAACTTTTAAAACAGTTGAAACATATATTACAAAAGCATTTATAGAATTAAGCAAATTATCAACAGAAGACTTAATTGCAAAAAGAATGGATAAATACAGTAAAATGGGTGAGTATAACGAATAATACCATTTTACATATACTATAAAGTCCGAAGCCTTATCGTTTCGGATTTTTTTTGCGTTATTAACAATAAAAAGCAAGTTGTCAACAGTTTTTTAACAGTAATGACCTGATAAATTCAATTTAATTTCACCAAAATTTGGTTACCTTAGCAACATGGAAAATGTCAAAAACTTTAGCTCTTTTAAAGCAGATAAAGCTACAATAATAAACCTTGAGAGAGGTAAATTGCCACCACAAGCAGTAGACCTTGAGGAAGCTGTGTTGGGTGCAATGATGATTGATAAAAAAGGGGTAGATGAGGTAATTGATATTTTACAAGCCGACGCTTTTTATAAAGAATCTCATAAACATATTTTTGAAGCTATCGTTGCACTTTTCAACGATACGCAACCTATTGACTTATTAACCGTTTCTGCGCAACTAAAAAAGGAAGCAAAGCTTGATTTAGCTGGTGGAGATTTCTATTTAATTCAATTAACACAAAAAATATCTTCTTCTGCGCATATTGAATTTCATTCACGAATTATTTTACAAAAATACATTCAAAGAAGTTTAATTAAAATTTCAAACGAAATTATTGAAGAGTCTTATGACGAAACAACTGACGTTTTTGATTTATTAGATAAAGCAGAATCAAAATTATACGAAGTAACGCAAGGAAATATTAAACGAAGTTCAGAAACTGCTCAGAGTTTAGTAATTCAAGCCAAAAAACGTATTGAAGAAATTGCAGGAAAAGAAGGTTTAAGTGGAATTCCTACAGGTTTCCATGATTTAGATAAACTTACTTCTGGTTGGCAACCATCCGATTTAATTATTGTTGCTGCTCGTCCAGGTATGGGTAAAACCGCTTTTACATTATCAATGGCTCGAAATATGGCAATTGATTATGGTAAACCTGTTGCCTTTTTCTCACTTGAGATGTCTTCTGTACAGTTAATTACGCGTTTAATTTCATCTGAAACCGGATTGTCTTCTGAAAAATTAAGAACTGGTAAATTAGAAAAACACGAATGGGAACAACTTTCTATAAAGGTAAAAGATTTAGAAAAAGCACCATTATTCATTGATGATACTCCTTCGTTGTCTATTTTCGATTTACGTGCAAAAGCAAGACGTTTGGCTTCGCAACATGGAATTAAGCTTATTGTTGTAGATTATTTGCAGTTAATGACTGCTGGTGGAAATGGAAAAGGCGGCGGAAATCGTGAACAGGAAATTTCTACAATTTCGCGAAACTTAAAAGCATTAGCAAAAGAATTAGAGATTCCGGTTATTGCACTTTCACAACTTTCGCGTGCAGTAGAAACACGTGGTTCAAGTAAAAGACCTTTACTTTCAGATCTTCGTGAATCTGGGGCAATTGAGCAAGATGCCGATATTGTTTCGTTTATTTATCGTCCAGAATATTATAAAATTGACGAATGGGATGACGACGAACAATCGCCAACGCAAGGACAAGCAGAGTTTATTATTGCAAAACATCGTAATGGTGGATTAGATAATATTCGATTGAAGTTCATTGGTAATCTTGGTAAATTTGATAATTTAGATACTTTTGGGGGTTCGTTTGACGATTTGCCTTCTAAAATGAATTTAGAGGATAATAACCCGTTTATAACTCCAAATCTTCCTACTCCAAATGAAGCTTTTGGTAGCAATATGAATAATTTTGACGATGATGATTCAGATGTTCCGTTTTAATTAAACGATATAAATTAATAAATACAAGGTTAGATTTTTTTTCTAACCTTTTTTATTTAATAAAATCTAACCCCGTATTTACACCTGATTTTATACTAAAATTTTAACATGTAAGATTAATATTCTATTTTTAAATAATTATTAACCTTAACCTTATAATTCATGTCAGATTTTAGAATTACTTTAGAACAAGCAGTTGCATACATTAGAACTTGGAGGAGTGCTGCAAGCCAAAACTCTGCAAAAGCACATTTAATTGCCAAGGAAGCATTATTAGATGTAATGGCTCCTAGCGATGTGGTTTCCGTACGTGCCTATTTAGGTACAGATGAAAATGGACATGAAAAATTAATTTTTGTTGGGGTAGATATTAATGGTAAAGATTTAATTGATAAGAATCATTTTCTTACAGACAAATCAAAACCTTGTCCTCCTTATTGTGATGTAGACGCAAGTCTTTTATTAATTCTCGAATAGTTGGATAAAGCAATAAGCTATTTACATATTACTTCAGCAATATTATGTTTGCTGTATTTTATAGGTTTTTCTAAACAAGGAAAAGCCTATAAAATTTTTACTATATATATAACTGTTGTTTTAGCTATAGATTTTATAGCCTCTCATTTATGGGATTGGTTTGGTATTTATAATATTTTTACGTCTCATTTTTACGATTTATTGCAATTTGTACTGCTTAGTTATTTTTATGGAAATTTATTAAACACAAAAAAACAGCTTTATACCGTTTACCTTTTGTTAATTATTTTACCATTTTTTCTTTTAGTACGCTATGTTTTTAATCCAGAAATGTTTTTTGAATATAGTTTGTTAGAAATGTATTTAACAACTATGCCTATAATTATTTATGCAACCATGCATTTATACAATCATCTTGGAAAAAAAATAGAACTTTATTATATAAATATTGGCTTATTGTTTTATTTATTTGGAAGTACCGTTATTTTTTTACTTTATGAATTACTTGGAATGTTTAAAGTAAGGAGTACTCTTTTTGATAATTTGAGCATAATTAATATTGTATTACAATACATTAAGTTTGGGTTTTTCTTTTACCAGTGGAAATTAATTTATTTTAAAACAAATGAAAACACTTAGTTTAGAAAACAATGAAGTAATTAAAGCCGTATTTTTTATTCTACTGGCTTTCATTTCTATGTTCTTAGTTTTAATGGTGTTTTTCTACTATTCCAGAAAAAAAATAGTAAAGCAAACATTAGTTAAAAAAGATTTGGAAATTAAACACCAAAAAAAGCTACTACAAACAGTTCTTTTTACACAAGAAGAAGAACGTAAAAGAATTGCACAAGATTTGCACGACGATATTAGTTCTAAATTAAACGTGGTTTCGTTAAACAGTCATTTGTTAACAACTCCAAATTTATCGGAAGAAGAATTTGCAGAAATTACAGATAATATTATAAAACTTACTACAAATGCTCTAGAAAATTCTAGAAGAATTGCACACGATTTATTACCGCCAGTTTTAGAAAAATTTGGACTTAACTCTGGTATCGAAGAATTAGTTACAGAATTTAATACTACTAAAGTTGTTCAAGTAACCTATCAAAATGCAATTTCATTTAAAGAATATGATTTTAACTTTCAGTTACATTTCTTTAGAATATTACAAGAATTATTAAATAATGCAGTTCGTCATGGAAAAGCAGCAAACATTTCAATTGATATTAATAAAATTGAATCTAATAATGTTTGCATTGTAATAGATGATGGAATAGGGTTTGATGTTGAAAAAAGTGCTGTTAAAAAAGGTCTTGGAATGCAAAATATTGAAAGTAGAGTTGATTTTTTAAATGGAACTATAGAATATAAATCTGCTAATGGAAACGGAACAACTGTAACTATTAATTTTTAAAGTATGTCAGAAAAAATAAAAATTGTTTTAGTAGATGATGAAGAACTTTTTAGAAAAGGAATTTCTTTTTTACTCCAACGTGAAACAAATATTGATGTGGTTTTTGAAGCTTCAAACGGATTAGAGTTAATTGACTATTTAAAAAATAGTAATAATTATCCAGATATTATTTTAATGGATTTAAAAATGCCTTTATTAAATGGAGTTGAGGCTACAAAAATTATTCACAAAGAATTTCCGGTTATTAAAATAATTGCATTAACTAGCTATAATACGGATTCATTTATTGCAAATATGATAAATGTTGGCGCTTCTTCTTACCTAGTTAAAAATGCTACTCCTGCAGAAATGATTCTTACCGTTAATGAAGTTGCCGATAAAGGTTTTTATTATAATGAACTTGTAATGCAGGTTATTCACCAAGAAATAATCTCCACTTCACAAAGCGCAAAAAGTAAATTAGACGAAGATTTTTTAACAAACAGAGAAAGAGAAGTGTTAGAGCTAATTTGTAAACAATTAAGCACAGCGGAAATTGCAGATAAATTAAATATAAGCCCAAGAACAGTTGAAGGGCATAGAAATAACTTAATATTAAAAACCCAATCTAAAAATATGGCTGGCTTAGTAGTTTTTGCTATTCAAAACAAAATTGTCAATATAAACGATGTAATTTTATAATTTGGAGTTACTGTTTTAAAAACTCTAATATTAAATAGAAGTATAGTATTATGGTAATAACCAATAGTACTATCCCTATTTTTCTAATCAACTTCATCTCTTTAGTCTTAAATTTGTTCATTTCCACAGTATTCATATAGATTTATTTACTATTAATACACCAAAAATAGTATATTGAATACTCTTAAATAAGAGTGTTTTTTCTCAAATTTAAAATCAGGTATTTATACGGGGTATAAGATATTTAAATGTATCTTTTGTTGTATTTTTTTGGAAGTACTATTAAAATGAGTACTTTAGTTTAAAGTTTAATTATTATATGAAACCAAATAAAACAACAATATTTTTCTTATTTATTTTTCTAAGCTTCACTATAAAAAGTGTTGCTTCGTTTGTTTTGTTACCCATGGATTCAGAAACACAGAAGAACCATTTAAAAGCTTATGGAATTACATACTGGGCATTAGCGAAACAGTATAAAGTAAGTTGGCTTTTAAATTACAGAGGAGGTTCTTTTTTATTGCCAGATTCTGAGGTGGTTAGAAAAGAGTGCCAAATTAGAGGCGTAACTTTTGAAGTTTTTTCAGATAGTAAAATGAATACTATTTTAGAAGAAATTAGTAGTCCTTCTCAAAATATGGAAATTGTAGTTTTAGAAAAAGCTCCTAAAATTGCGGTATACACACCAAAAGGAAAACAGCCTTGGGATGATGCTGTAACAATGGTTTTGACCTATGCTGAAATTCCTTATACTGAAATTTATGATACCGAAGTCTTGTCAGACCAATTAATTTTATACGATTGGCTCCATTTGCACCATGAAGATTTTACAGGACAATATGGTAAGTTTTTTGGAGCTTATAGAAATGCTCCTTGGTATATAGAACAAAAAAAAGATGCTGAAAATTTAGCAAAAAAACTAGGTTATAATAAAGTTTCGGAAGAAAAAAGAGCAGTTTCTTTAAAAATTAGAGATTATGTAATTGGTGGAGGTTTTATGTTTGCCATGTGTTCTGCAACTGACAGTTTTGACATAGCCTTATCAGCAGATGGAGTTGATGTATGTGAACCAATGTTTGATGGTGATGATAGTGACGCTAATTACCAATCATTAATAAATTACCAAAACACCTTTGCTTTTAAAGATTTTCTTTTAGTAAGAAATCCTATGGAATATGAGTTTTCCAATATTGATACTACAAACGATAGACCAAAGGGAATAATAAAAATGGAACAAGACTATTTTTCTTTAATGGATTTTTCTGCTAAGTGGGACCCAATTCCTACTATGCTATGTCAAAATCATACACAATTAGTAAAAGGTTTTATGGGGCAAACTACAGCATTTGCATCTGATAAAATAAAATCGAATATTTTATTATTAGGAGAAAATAAAATTAATGGAGAAGCAAGATACATTCACGGTACAAAAGGAAAAGGTATGTTTACTTTTTATGGAGGTCACGATCCAGAAGATTACCAACATAGAGTAGGAGATGCTCCTACAGTTTTAGATTTGCACCCAAATTCTCCCGGTTATCGATTAATATTAAATAATGTCTTATTTCCTGCAGCAAGGAAAAAGAAATTGAAAACATAATGCTTAAATGAATCTTCAATCTATTTTAAACGAAGTTTATGCTGAGGTTTTGGCAATGAATTTGGAAGGTAAAGTTTCCAATTCTATTCCAGAATTATCAAAAGTTAGTCCATCTAAATTTGGAATACATCTTGCAACCTTAGAAGGAGAAAATTTTGGAATTGGCGACAGTAACGAACGATTTTCTATTCAAAGTGTTTCCAAACCGTTAACATTAGCCATGGCATTTTCAAAACTTGGAGAAAAAGTTTGGGAAAGAGTAGATGTAGAACCGTCTGGAGATCCTTTTAATTCGTTAGTGCAATTAGAATATGAAAAAGGAATTCCTAGAAACCCGTTTATAAATGCTGGTGCAATTGTAATTGCAGATATGATTGTTTCTTTATATAAAAATCCGAAAGAAGATTTTTTAGCCTTTTTAAGAACTATTTCAGGTAGCGATACTATTAACTATAATCCAAAAGTAGCTCAATCTGAAGAAGATACCGGATTTAGAAATAGAGCTTTAGCCAATTTTTTAAAATCATTTGGAAACATTGAGAACGATGTAGATGAAGTGCTAGATTTTTATTTTCATCAATGTTCGGTAGAAATGACTTGTAAAGAATTAGCACAAGCTTTTTATTTTTTTGCCAATGCTGGAAAAACGAAAGAAGGAAATCAAATTTTATCAGAAAGTCAAACCAAGCGTTTAAATGCCATTATGCAAACTTGTGGTTTTTATGATGAATCGGGCGAGTTTACATACAAAGTGGGTTTACCTGGTAAAAGTGGAATTGGAGGAGGAATTGTAGCATTATTTCCAAAAAAATTCACAATAGCAACTTGGAATCCAAGACTTAACGAAAAAGGTAACTCAGAACTTGGCATGCACGCTTTGGAATTATTTACAACCAAAACAGGAATGTCTATTTTTTGATTTTTTCGCATTAAAAAACAGGTGTTTATACCTGTTTTTGCTAATTTTTTTGTTTAATACGGTTTTATCTGTATTTTTGATAAATATTTAGATTTGTAAATAAACACTTTTAGTAAAATGAGTGCCTGTCCAAGATGTAACGCTAAGAAAAAATCAACAATTAAAGTTGCTGATTTTTTTCCTGAATTTAATTTTCTTAATTGTTATAATTGTAAAAAACGTTTTATTTGGGTCAACCTTTATAGAAAGAAATATTTCATTCAAAAAAAGTCACTTTTAAAAGATTAATTTATTCTTTTTTATTCCAATTTTTCTGTTGGCTTTCATCTAAGAAAGTCCAAGCAATAAAACGGCTTACTTTATTACCTTGTTCCATTTCAATCGTTTTAACATCAAAAGCTTTTACTTTCTTTAAATGATTGTAAAACGGTTTTAAGTTTTCTTTTTTAGAAACCAAAACTGTAAACCATAAACATTGTGTTTTAAAATGTGCACTTTCATAAATCATATTGGTAATGAAAGCTAATTCGCCACCTTCGCACCAAAGTTCATTGTTTTGTCCGCCAAAATTTAAAACAGGTTTTCCATCTTTTTGCTTACCAATGTTTCTAAGCTTTCGCATGGAACCTTTTGTAGCTTCTTCTCTTGAAGAGTGAAAAGGGGGATTGCAAATTACGAAATCAAATTTTTCGCCTTGTTCAACTATTTCTTTAAAAATATGTCTTTTATTTGATTGTAATCTTAGTTTAACCGATTCAACTAAATTAGTATTCCCATCTAATATCTTTTGAGCAATATTAAAACTTTCTTTATCAACTTCTGTTCCTACAAATTCCCAACCATATTCTTGATGCCCAATAATTGGGTATATACAATTGGCTCCTACGCCAATATCTAATCCTCTTACATCTTCTCCCATTGGAATTAGATTCTTGTTAGAAAGGCTTAATAAATCGGCTATGTAATGAATATAATCTGCTCTACCAGGTATTGGCGGACAAAGATTTGTTTTAGGTATGTCCCAATAAGTAACACCGTAATGATGTAATAGTAAACTCTTATTAAGTGTCTTTACAGCTAACGGATTTGAAAAATCAATACTGTCATTACCATACTTATTCTTAGAAACAAATTTTTCTAAAAAAGGCTCAGTTTTAATTAAAGCAGCAAAGTCATATCCATTAATATGTTTATTATTTGGATGCATTTTCTTCTTTTCTATTACTGGTTTATTGGCTTCTGTACTCAAAATAAAGTTTGTTTTTTAAAATAGAATGCAAAGTTACGTCTAAATTAGTTGCTTTAAGATATTATAAATAAAAAATCCCAACCTTTCGATTGGGATTTTCTATATAAGTAAGATAAATATTGTTTATAAACGTTTATTTAATTTTGTTAACGATAGCTGTGAAAGCACTTGAGTGATTCATTGCTAAATCTGCAAGAACTTTACGGTTCAATTCGATATTGTTAGCTTTGATTTTTCCCATAAATTGAGAATAACTCATACCATGCATTCTTGCACCAGCGTTAATACGCATGATCCATAAAGCACGGAAGTTTCTCTTTTTTTGCTTTCTATCACGGTATGCATAGCACATTGCTTTTTCTACCGCGTTTTTCGCTACTGTCCAAACGTTTTTACGTCTACCAAAGAAACCTTTGGCTTGTTTCATTATTTTTTTTCTTCTAGCTCTTGTAGCTACTGAATTGGTTGCTCTTGGCATAATTTTAATGTTTTTTTGTAGTAAGGCGTTCTAAATTATTTTAGAAACTTAATTAAGCCCACTCCAGGGTTATAAATTGATTTTTTAACCAAACAACGATTTAGATAATTCTTAATTGTTGTTTAATGCTTTTCATATCTGTTTTATGAACTAAAGCAGAATGAGTTAAAGCTAACTTACGCTTTTTAGATTTTTTAGTCAAAATGTGACTTTTAAAAGCGTGTTTTCTTTTTAATTTTCCAGTACCAGTAACTTTGAATCGCTTCTTAGCACTAGATTTTGTTTTCATTTTAGGCATTTTCTTCCTGTATTTAATTTATTCTTACTTATTATTGTCATTGCGAGTTTACGAAGCAATCTTGCAATATATTTTTATGCCGAAGCATTTTTTATTTAATCTTCTTCTTAGAAGCAAGGTACATAATCATACGTTTACCTTCAAGAACGGGCATTTGTTCTACTTTACCATACTCTTCAAGTTCAGTTGCTAAACGTAATAACAATATTTGACCTTGTTCTTTATAAATGATAGAACGACCTTTGAAAAATACAAATGCCTTTAGTTTAGCTCCTTCCTGTAGAAACTTAATTGCATTTTTCTTTTTAAATTCATAATCATGTTCATCCGTTTGTGGACCAAATCGAATCTCCTTAATTACAACTTGTGAAGATTTCGCTTTAAGCATTTTTTCACGTTTCTTTTGTTCATAAAGAAACTTTCCATAGTCCATTAATTTACAAACTGGTGGTTCAGCATTTGGGGAAATTTCTACTAAATCTACCTCTTGCTCTGTAGCTAAACGTAATGCATCTTGAATTTTAAAAATCCCCGGCTCAATGTTTTCACCTACTAAACGTACTTCAGGAACTCGAATTAAATTATTAATTCGGTGTGCTGCTTTTTTCTCTTCGCGAGGTTTGTAGCCTCTGTTGTTTCTAATTGCTATGACCTTTATTTTTTAAGTTAAACTTAGAATGATTTTAATGTTTTTTTTATTTCTTCATCTACCATTGCAGCAAATGCTTCTATTGTTATTGTTTGGTTTGATTTTCCATCATCACCATGTGTTCTTACAGATATCGTTCCGTTTTTCTCTTCTTCTTCACCTACGATAAGCATGTAAGGGTACTTTTGAACTTCAGCTTCTCTAATCTTTTTACCAATTGTTTCATTTCTGTTATCCAATTGGGCGCGAATTTCGTGATTTTCTAGCAAACTTAAAACTTTTTTCGCATAATTTTCATATTTCTCACTCAATGTTAGTATAATAGCCTGTTCTGGCATTAACCAAAGTGGGAAATTTCCTGCAGTATGTTCTAATAAAATTGCTATAAATCGTTCCATCGAACCAAATGGAGCTCTGTGAATCATTATTGGACGATGCAATTCATTGTCACTTCCTTTATATGTCAATTCAAAACGTTCCGGTAAATTATAATCTACTTGAATCGTTCCAAGCTGCCAACTTCTACCTAAAGCATCTTTCACCATAAAGTCTAGTTTTGGACCATAAAAAGCAGCCTCACCAGATTCTATAACATAATTTAAACCTTTATCTTTTGCAGCACTAATAATTGCATTTTCTGCTTTTTCCCAATTTTCAACATTTCCAATGTACTTTTCAGGAGTTTCTAAATCTCTTACAGAAACTTGTGCTGTGAAGTTTTCAAAACCTAAAGAACCAAAAACATATAATACTAAATCAATTACGTTTTTAAATTCTTGATCTAATTGATCTGGTGTACAGAAAATATGTGCATCATCTTGCGTAAAACCTCTTACACGAGTTAAACCATGTAATTCTCCACTTTGCTCATATCTATATACAGTTCCAAATTCAGCATAACGTTTAGGTAAATCTTTATACGACCATGGCCTTGCATTGTAAATCTCACAATGGTGAGGGCAATTCATTGGTTTTAATAAAAACTCTTCCCCTTCTGCAGGTGTATTTATAGGTTGAAAACTATCTGCACCATATTTTGCATAATGTCCAGAAGTTACGTAAAGTTCTTTCTGTCCAATATGTGGAGTTATTACTTGTTCGTAACCAGCTTTCTTTTGTGCTTTCTTTAAAAATTGCTCTAATCTATCGCGTAAAGCAGCTCCTTTTGGTAACCATAAAGGTAAACCTTGTCCAACTCTTTGCGAGAAATGAAATAAATCTAATTCTTTACCAAGCTTTCTGTGGTCACGCTTTTTAGCTTCTTCTAATAAATGAAGATATTCCGTTAAATCTTTTTGTTTAGGGAAAGAAATTCCATAAACACGAGTTAACTGTTTATTTTTTTCATTACCTCTCCAGTATGCACCAGCAACAGATAATATTTTCATAGCTTTAATTATTCCAGTATTAGGAATATGTCCACCACGACATAAATCAGTAAAAGTAGAGTGATCGCAAAAAGTAATCGTTCCGTCTTCTAAATTAGTGATTAATTCTGTTTTAAATTCGTTGTCTTTATATAATTCTAAAGCTTCTGCTTTTGTGGCCGAACGCATTTTAAACGTATGTTTCTCTCTAGAAATTTCTAAAACTCTATCTTCAACCTTTTTAAAGTCGGCATCCGTTAGTTTTTTATCACCAAAATCTACATCATAATAGAAGCCATTATCAATAGCAGGTCCAATTGTTAATTTACAACCTGGATAAAGTTCTTCAATAACTTGCGCCATAACGTGAGAAGTAGAATGCCAAAAAGCTTTTTTTCCTTCGTCGTTATTCCAAGTGTATAAAATTAGAGAACCATCGGTGGTTAAGTTAGTTGTTGTTTCAACTGTTGTACCATTAAAAGAAGCCGAAATTACATTTCTAGCCAATCCTTCGCTTATACTTAAAGCAACATCCATAGGAGTTATACCTTGCGCAAACTCCTTAACCGATCCATCCGGTAAAGTAATCTTTATCATCTCTTGAATTTTAATGAAGCGCAAAGATACATCATAGAATATTCAGATACAATATATAAGTAGGAGCATTTTAATTTAATTAGATATATAGGCAGTTTTTTTTTCAGAAGCTCATTCCCGCTTTCCGCTATATCTTTTATTGTCATTGCGAGGAACGAAGCAATCTTAAAAGCAATATCAATAAAAGGATGCCACTTCACTCGGGGCTATAAGTACTGTATTTCCACAGGTAAAGAGAAGAAGTCACAAATAATGATTCAATGGTTAAACGAATCCATA
>Ga0208305_10000581_pt1 | contig 18251 bp, 23 predicted proteins | sample ColrivemetaGS741_FD_187605 | JGI IMG/M metagenome (GOLD analysis project Ga0208305, IMG submission 187605) | Estuarine microbial communities from the Columbia River estuary - Flood tide ETM metaG S.741 (SPAdes) (version 2) | ecosystem: Environmental > Aquatic > Marine > Intertidal zone >... | reverse complement strand
CTAAAAAAGAGTTAGAAAATAGGCACACTGCTAAAAAAGAAGGTGACCAAAAAGAGAATGTACACGCTGAGAAAGTTGCGGCTGATGTGAAGAAAGGTAAAGCCACTTACACAAAAAACTCAAAAGGTGAGGATGCAGTTGATTATAGAAAACCTGAGCCTAAAACTAAAAAACGAACTCAAGCTGGAAAACTAGGTGTTCAGATTGGAAATATATTTAGAAAGAAAAATAAAAAGAAAAATCCACACCGTACCAAAGAATAGAAGTAAGTAGCACAATTTAATCAAATTTAATTTAATACATGGAATACAATCAACCAAGCGAGATTGTCAAAGACGTGAACTTTGGCGATAACGCAAAGAATAAAATAGTAGCTGGTGTTGAAAAACTAGCTAAAGCAGTAAAATCAACCCTGGGTGCCTCTGGTAAATGCGTTATATACGAAGATGCAAGAGGTTTACCGGTCATAACAAAAGACGGAGTAACAGTAGCAGAATCTGTTGTCTTATATGACCCGGTTGAAAACATGGGGGCTACCTTAATTAAGGAGGCTGCTAGAAATACAGTGAGAGAAGCAGGTGACGGTACTACTACAGCTACCGTCCTTGCTGAATCATTGTTAAAAGAGGTAAATAGCCACGGTAAAGATGTGACTATAAGAGAAGTAAAAGACGGGATTAAATCCGGTCTTAAGAAGGTAAACGATTACCTAGATAAGATTTCTGTCAAGATCGAAGGCGATATGCTCGAATCTGTTAGTTCAATAAGTTGCAACAATGATGCAGAACTAGGTGAGATTATAGCGGAAGCTTATACTAAAGTAGGTAAAGATGGTGTGGTATTAATGGAAGAGTCTCCAACTGAAGAGACATACGTCGAGATAGTTGACGGTGTTCAAATCGACTCAGGGCTCACGTCTCCACATTTCGTTACTGATAAAGATAAACAAGTCTGTGAACTTGATAATCCGTTAGTATTAATCGTAGGATCAGAAATAGCAAACGTAAGGAAGATACAATCAATATTAGAGCATGTTATAAAGAACAAAAGATCTTTACTGATCGTTGCTCCAGTTGATCAACAAGTTAAAGCTGCTCTTCTTATGAACAAGGTTAAAGGTAATATCAAGGTAAACATTGTTGATTTACCAGGCTTTGGTCCTACTAAAGAAGATACATGCGAAGATTTAGCTCTTTTAGTTGGCGCTACTATAATAAACGAAAACTTAGGTGATGATTTAGACCTAATAGATGTTAGTTGCTTAGGTGAAGCTTATTCAGCGGTTACAGATAGCAAAACCACTGTACTAACAACTGATGTATTAGAAGAACCGTTAGAAGAAAGAATCAAGAGCATTAAGAAAACTATTGATGAAAATGCTAAAAACCCTTTCTTACAAAAGAAACACCAACAAAGATTAGCTATGCTGTCTGGTTCTGTTGGGTTGATTAAGGTAGGTGCTGATTCTAAGGTAGAACTTAAAGAAAAGAAAGATAGAGTTGAAGACGCTATCTACGCTACAAAAGCTGCTTTGAAAGAAGGTATTGTGCCAGGTGGTGGTGTTGCACTATTAAACGCATCTCAAAAAATCTCCGCTAAAGCGGTGGGTGAAGAGATACTACTAAAAGCTATTCAAGCTCCTTTTTACACTGTACTTGACAATGCTGGTATAACTATGATGGATGGATACGAAGATCACGAAGGTTACGGTATAGATGTAGTAACTGGTGAGAGAGCTACAATGATCTCAGCTGGTATCATAGATCCGGTTTTGGTTACAAAATCGGCGCTCAAAAATGCGGTGAGCGTAGTATCAACAATTATATCTGCAGATTGTGTAATTTCAAATATGAGACACAATGAAGGCAATTAATAGATATATTATAGTAGATAGAATAAAGACAGAACCTAAAAAGGTTGCTGGTCTTATAATGACGGACGACACAGATGTAGACAACCGTTATATAAAAGCAAAAATAATATCGTGTGGACATTTAGTCGAAGGACTAAAAGATGGTGACACGATATATTACGATAAACATGCTGGACACGACATATCATGGAAAGATGTACTTTACCGGGTCATTCGTGATGGTGACGTAGTTCTAGTAGATTAACCTAAACCTGAAACCTAAAACCTTAAACTTAAAACAACAAACAAATTATTAATTAAAAAAAAAGAAAAGAAATGCAATTTTTAAAAATTCACAAAGTAGATTCATCAGCAAATGATACTAACATCATTTCCTACATAAATATAGACCACATGTCTACATTTATAACAGCTGCAACAACGGTAACTTTATATATTAGAGGTCTTGACGCAGATGGTTTAATGGAAGACACTATGGTTATTACAACTGATGGTATTGCTAGTACAAAATTAGTTGCCGACGGTTTAGCTTCTTTAATTGAAGGACCTTACAACTCTAAGAGCGTTAGAACTATTGGGGCTGGATTTAATGGTGCTGCAATCACAACTATTACCGCAGTAACAGCTGCTTAATCTTGAATGAGATTAACCGCGCAGGATCTGCGTGATATGAATATCCTGAAGTATTACAGGCTCACTAGAAAGTGGGTCTGTAAAACTTACGGGTTAAAAGATGCAGATTTAGAATTATTAATTTATTTAGATTGTAAAGGAAGATTTACACGAAACGATTTTATCAACGGAGTTTATACATACTCATGGGATAAAAACAGATGGGAGAGATTAAAACGAGAAGGTTGGATCGAAACCTGGAGACACAGGAATAGAACAACGATTAAGTACTCAGTATTTAAAACTTCATGGAAATGCTCTCAAATGATTAGTAGGATATATAGAATCCTATTAGGTGAGGAAGACTTGCCCACTTCAGAAAGAAGTGTATTTTATAAGAATAAATCATATACAGATAAAGTTTACAATAAAGCTATAGATGATATGATTAAAGATAAAGATAGATAATGGGATTTAAACTAAAGTCAGGAAATAAGGTTGATTTCAAAATGATGGGATCTTCTCCAGTTAGAAACATGAAGGATGGTGATTACTCACAATCGTTTGAAAAACCAGGACCACCAAATGCAACAGAATTCAAGCATAGTTGGGACGGAGTTGATGAATCAAAAGATGCAACTAGTTTGATTCAAGCTAAAAAAGAGGAACAAGACGCGGTAAATGACGCTGCGGAGGGTAAAGCATTTGATAAAGATGCTGAGGGTAATGTTAAGACTGAAGAAAATACTGGAGGCAGTGCTGGAGCTGAACTTAAAACAACTTCTGATAAATACGAAGAAGGAGGTGATCTTAAAGAAGGAGATAAAAAATGGCACGAAACAGACGCGTTTAGAAATACTGGCGTTGGACATATAACGGATGCTGTTAAATCTATCGGAAGAGGGATTAAAAATATTAGAACAAAAAACAAAGCAAAGAAAGCTGAAAAACTTGCCTCTGCAAAAGAAGCTATTGAAAGTGGCACTCAAACTCTAAAACAACAAAAACGTGTAGATAGGTCAGCGAAGAAGAGTATGAAAAAAGAAGCTAAGGCTTCAGAGAAAAAAAATAAAGATCAAGAGAAGCTCGTTAAATACAAAGCGAAAAAAGCTAAGAAAGCAGTTAAAAAAATTAAGAAAAACACCGTGGTCAAAAATGGTAAGACTTACGATAAGTCAAAAAAGACAACTACTAATACTACGCCTACTGACGCTGAATTAATGGCTCATCACGAGGCTAATAGAAGGAAACAAGGTAAAAGTACATTATAATGGGATTTAAACTAGGGAGAGAAAGAGGAATACAAGTTGACAATGGAGAGATCAAAAACAAGATGAGCTTCAATAAAGATAACGTATCTATACCTGGCGTACCTGTTATTAGAAAAGACCTAGGTGAAGGTATAATGGGTGAGGCTAATATGGATGGAAGTATCTACCTCAGCAATAATATTGAACCTGGAAGTAAAGAAGAAAGAGAAGTTCTCATACATGAAATGAGACATGCTACCGACATGAGAATCGGTAAATTAAAATACGAAGACGATTATATTAAGTATAATGGAGAGACGTATCAAAGAAAAGACATTAACGGGGAGGACATGATTAACTATGATGGTAAATGGATCCAAGCTGGTAGTACTGAGTTCCCTTGGGAGCTCGAGGCAAACAATGGTAATAAATAACAATTAAACAAATCAAAACAAAATGGCAACATTAACACCAACATTAACACTTGCTAGTACTGACATATCAGCTAGCGAAACATTAAATTTAACATTAACAGACTCTTTGTCTGTATTAGGACCTGTAGAAACTAAAAGAGTGGCAATAGCCTCTAGCGCAACAGACTTAGAAGCAACTAACGTTATATTATTAGCGGCTAATTATAGTAAATCCTATGTATTATTATACAACACCTCCACAGCGACTTCAGGAGAGATTATGACAATAGGTACCGCGGTAGCAACTGGGGGTACTAATGATGAAGACTTATTAGCTACAGCATCACAAATGTCACTAGCTCCAGGAGAGTGGGCATTTTTCCCTTGGGAATCAGACATAAACCTAGCGGCTGATGCAACTACAGGAACACCTGTTTTAGAAGTTAGAGTGTATCAATCAGCAGCTTAATAATAACATATAAATAATAAATAAAACATGGCAACATTAACACCAACATTAACATTAGTGAGCACGGACGCATTCTCACATCAACCAATAAACGTCAGTGTAACTGATAGTCTAAGCGTAGTAGCTCCTTACACGGATTTATCCAGAATAGCTGCAGCTACTAGTACGGGAACAGAACTTATAGCAGCAACGCAAGCCGTTGTAACATATATATTTTTAAAACACACGGGAGTATTAGCTTCAAATGGTAACGCAACAGAAAATCTAGTTACAATAGAAAACGCAACTTCAGGTGAGGGTATAGCTACTTTAGCGGCTGGGGAATTTATGTTTTTACCTTTAAAAGCTAGTGAGGGATTGCAGGTAATCTCAGCTACAGCACCGGTATTCGTAGAATACATCTACTTCAGTAAAGCATAGTGGAAATATTTAAAGATAACAATAACTGGAACGAGAAATCTATTATCGGATTCATTGCATTTACAATAATGTGTGTGATTATGATAGTGGATCTCGTAACTGGTTGGTTAGGTAGAGACTTAATGATTAACGAATTTGTATATGATTCATTTGTATTTGTAGTACTTGGTTGTTTTGGTATAAGTGGAATAGAGAAATTCGCAAAAAAATAGACTATGGCATATAAGCAAAAAAAATCAATGATAGCTGGAACCGATCCAGTTAAGAAAGCTAAAGAAGATGCAACTACACAAGAGCTTTTTAACAATGCTGGGGACGAGATAGACTTTGCAACACAAGATAAAGACGGTAAACCCCAACACGGACCAACAGAGGAAAATCTTAGGATTTTAAACGCTGAGAAGGACGAGATAAAACACGGATCTCAAATCAAAAAAAACAACAACAACACAACTAGAATTTTCGGAAATAAATGAGTATTCTAACTAAAATATTTTCTGGTGGTGCTGCTGATCTTGTAAAAGGCATAGGTGGAGTTGTAGACAATCTGCATACATCTAAGGAAGAGAAGTTAGAGGCGGAAAGAAAAATAAAAGAATTAATAGCTAACTATGAGATTGAGATGGAGAAAAACATTACATCTCGTTGGGAGGCAGATTTAAAATCAGACTCATGGCTTAGCAAAAATGTTAGGCCAATGGTCTTAATATTTTTAATAGTATGCACCATGCTATTAATATTTATTGATGCTGGTGCTTTAAAATTTAACGTAAAAGACTCTTATGTAGATCTTTTACAATTAGTATTAATAACTGTGATCGGTGCCTACTTCGGTGGACGATCACTAGAAAAGGTAAAAAAATAAAATTATGAAAAGAGGATATAATTTAGCAACAATAAAACCACTCATGGGAGATACTACCCCTAGTTCTACCGCGTATGCTAACGGTGATTGGCTGTTTGGTTGGACGGCGTTTGAAATACCAACAGGAGCTTGCTTTATAAGAACAATAAATATGCTCGTTGCGGGGACAAACGGTGCTAGTGGTAATACTCACGACATACAGTTCTATTATGCTAGAAGTATAAATGGAGTTGCCCCAACAAATTTAGCTGTAGAAAACGTAGGACCAACGGATATTGGAGCTACAGTTAGTAAGAACAATATTATAGGGTACAGTCACCTGGATCTTTCCGCAACAGATGACTCAGATCATTTAACAGCCTATAATATTATAGGGTCAAGAACAGCGGCAGGAGCTGATAACACGCAAAACTCTGGTAGCACACATAACGTTATACTCCAAGGAGACCCTAAATACCCAAGCGCAGCAGGTTATCAAACTATTTGGCTTGGCGCTATTGCTAGAGGTGCTTTTGATTTTGGAACTGCTGTGGTGTTAAACATGGCAGAAAGTGCAGATGTAGCTGCGGATAAGACTGGCACAAGTGTAGCGTTAACAACAAGTGGTACAGATCCTAGAAAATGCTTTCAACCTGGGGATCAACTTATTGGTTCTACAACTACAGTGACAATGGAGGTTGTTTCTGTGGATAGCGCAACCGCAATGACAGTAAAAAATGTAAGCGCTCAAATTGACCACGGTGAAGAACTTATACTTAGAAGTCCAATAAAAATATATATGGGCTTAGAATATTAAAAACAAATTAAATTAAATTAAATTAAATAAAAATGGCAACAAAAACAAAGGGCACTAATGCAAAGATCAAAGAGTTAAAAGGTATCAAACCTGAGAAAGTTAAAGATGAAGAGTTAAAAAAGATACAAAGTGTAGTTGGTAAAATAAACAATCTTTATGTTGAGTTAGGAAGATTAGAAGCACTTAAGCATAATAATCTACATACTCTAGCTGGTATTCAAGATGAATTAATGGTAGTACAAAACGATTTAAACAAAGAGTACGGTACTGATGACATTAACATCCAAACTGGAGAGATAAAATACGAAGACGATGTCGAAGCTGATTCGTAAGATAAGTATCGGTAAAGATTATAAGAATGACGCTATGCACTATGCCGTAGGGCAAGAAGTGTATGGTGGTCATACTATCTGCGATATTATAGAGGAGGACGAGAAGTACTCTATCTATATCAAAAAAAACAAAGACGTGTTACCTTGGAAAGATTTTAACAAGAACATGGCTGTATCTGTAGAGTATAATCTACAATACTAATGAAAAGTGTTTACAACTTTGTTGTAAAGCCAAAAGGAGAAAGATATAACAATACCAAGAAATTTGATGGTGGAGAGTTAATCCTTAACACAGATATATTTCAACATCAGTATGTTAATAGAGAAGCTATCGTAATATCAACTCCAATTATTGGTGATACAGATATAAAACCAGGAGATACAGTTATAGTACATCACAACGTTTTTAGAAGATGGAACGACGTAAAAGGTGTAGAAAGAAACAGTAAGTCTTATTTTAACGAAGATACTTACTTTATAAACCACGAACAAATCTTTTTGTACAAACAAGAAGACAAGTGGATAGCTCCAAAAGGATATTGCTTTGTAATACCTTTAAAAGCTACAGACCAGTTTAATACTGAGTCTGAAAAACCATTACAAGGTATTGTCAAATATTCTGACGGTACAGTTGAGGTCGGTGATCTAGTTGGTTATAGACCAAGTAGTGAATATGAGTTTATCGTTGATGGCGAGAGACTATTTCGAGTTTTATCTAATTTTATTACAATCAAATATGAACATCAAGGAAACGAAGAAACGTATAATCCAAGCTGGGCACAAAGCAGTTGAAGAACTTATTAAAGTAGGTGAAGAAGCTATTGTCACTGACTCTGAAGATGATTTAACAGCTGATAAGTTAAAGAATGCCGCAGCTTCTAAAAAGTTAGCTATATTTGACGCATTTGAGATACTTAACAGAATTGAAGAAGAAGAAAACTTGCTTGAGGGTAAAACACCTGAAGAGGCAAAGGAAAAAACTTTTAAAGGATTCGCAGAAAGTAGATCTAAGTAATGTACGAGCAAAATTTAGTTAAGACAGTTGAACCTGTAAAAAAGACTACTATCAGTAGACTTAATAAAGGTAAGAAATGGAAATACGGCTACGATAAAGAACATGACATTATAGTGTTATCTCATAACGGTCAAATAGGTGAGATAATAGAAATACAAGGACTAGTTATTGCGTTACCAAAAGCTCCTAAAGAAGTATACAAAGATCCGAAGAACAAATGGGTGAAATTCGAGTATCCCAAGGAGTTGCAGAGAATTAAAAATATATTCGATTGGAGAAACTATCCGGAAAGCAGTAAAGAAAAATGGTACGATTATATAGACGAGGAATTTAAAAGAAGGGAGGAAGGATTCTGGTTCACGAATAATGGTAAACCAACCTGGATAACAGGTACGCAGTACATGTACTTGCAATGGAGTAAGATTGATGTAGGTGCCCCAGATTTTAGAGAGGCAAACAGATTGTTTTATATATTCTGGGAAGCTTGTAAAGCGGATAAAAGGTGTTACGGGATGTGTTACCTTAAAAACAGACGTTCTGGATTTTCCTTCATGTCGTCGGCGGAAACGGTTAATTTAGCCACTCTTGCAAGTGATAGTAGATTTGGTATATTATCTAAAACTGGATCAGATGCGAAGAAGATGTTTACAGACAAAGTGGTTCCTATATCAATTAATTATCCTTTCTTTTTTAAACCTATCCAAGATGGTATGGATCGTCCAAAATCCGAACTTGCTTACAGAGTACCTGCTAGTAAGTTTACACGGAAGAAGATGTCAGCTACAGATGGGTTGGAGGAAATCGAAGGTTTGGACACGACGATTGACTGGAAAAACACTGGAGACAATAGTTATGATGGTGAAAAACTAGCTTTATTAGTTCATGATGAATCTGGTAAATGGGAGAGACCCGATAATATTTTAAACAACTGGAGGGTTACAAAAACATGTTTACGATTAGGTAGTAGAATTATTGGTAAATGTATGATGGGCTCGACTTCAAATGCTTTAGATAAGGGTGGAGAAAACTTTAAAAAATTATACAATGCCTCAGATGTCACGAGAAGAAATAGAAATGGTCAGACAAAGTCTGGCTTATACTCTCTTTTTATCCCAATGGAATGGAACTACGAAGGATTTATTGACGAGTATGGAATTCCAGTCTTTACTACTCCTGATATCGATAGACTCACACCAGACGGTGAACTGATAGATGTAGGTGTAATAGATAACTGGCAAAACGAGGTAGATGGTCTAAAAGACGATCAAGACGCTTTAAATGAGTTTTACAGGCAATTCCCTAGAACTACAGAGCACGCGTTTAGGGATGAGACTAAAGGAAGTATATTTAACTTAGTTAAGATATACGAGCAGATAGATTATAACGAAGAACTGTCTAGAACTCTAGGGGTTACAACAGGTAATTTTCAGTGGGTCAATGGGATTAAAGATTCTCAAGTTATATTTTATCCAGATCCAAAGGGTAGATTTAAAGTTAGTTGGGTTCCACCTCAACAACTACAAAACAGAGTAATACTTAAAAATGGTATTAAATACCCGGGTAACGAGCACATGGGCGCTTTTGGTTGTGATAGTTACGATATATCAGGAACGGTAGATGGAGTTGGATCGAAAGGAGCTTTACACGGCTTAACTAGGTTCAGCATGGAAGACGCTCCAGCTAACAGTTTCTTTTTAGAATACTTGTCTAGACCACCAACGGCTGAGATGTTCTTTGAGGACGTTCTAATGGCTTTAGTATTTTATGGGATGCCTATACTCGCAGAGAACAATAAACCCCGTCTCTTGTATTACTTGAGACGTAGAGGATATAGAGGGTTTAGTATGAATAGACCGGATAAGATATGGAATAAGTTGTCCGTTGCAGAAAAAGAAGTAGGTGGTATACCTAACTCCTCGGAAGATATTAAACAAGCTCACGCAGCGGCAATCGAGATGTATATACAAGATCACGTTGGGATTAAACAAGATGGTAGTCATGGTGATTTGTATTTCAATGAGCTGCTAAACGATTGGGCAAAGTTTGATATAAACAAAAGAACAAAGCATGATGCGTCAATAAGTTCTGGTTTAGCTATTATGGCTAACAACAGACATTTGTACGCACCAAACGCAAAGATAGAAAAACAACCATTAAGTATACATATTTCAAAATATTCAAATACTGGGGGTATGTCTCAAATAATTAAAAAATAAAATGAATAGACGAACTACAAATAATTTCTTTCCTAGCCAAGTTGTTGGTGATGCTGAGAAAATTAGTTATGAATATGGTTTAAAGGTTGCTCGTGCTATTGAACGAGAGTGGTTTGATAATAGCTCTAATGGTAGTAGGTATAACAAGGGGTTAAATAGTTTTCATAATTTAAGATTATACGCTAGAGGTGAGCAGTCCATCCAAAAATACAAAGATGAATTATCTATAAATGGTGATTTATCATATCTAAACTTAGACTGGAAACCAGTTCCAATTATCCCTAAGTTTGTTGACATAGTCGTTAACGGAATTGCAGAAAAACTATATGATGTAAAAGCATACTCACAAGATCAAGCGGGTGTTAGCAAGCGTACTGATTATATGGAAAATTTACTTAAGGATATGAAACTTAAGGATTTCGATGCTCAAACCAAAACGGCTTTAAACATTGACTTATCAACAACTCCACTAGAGAAACTTCCTGACTCAGAAGAAGAGTTAGCATTACACATGCAACTTAACTATAAGCAAGCTGTTGAGTTAGCCGAGGAAGCTGCTCTAAGCGTTTTGTTTAAGGGTAATAACTATGATTTAATAAAAAGAAGATTCTACCAAGATTTAACGATACTAGGTATAGGCGCTGTTAAAACATCCTTCAACACCTCTGAGGGTGTTGTTATAGACTACGTGGATCCAGCCAATCTAGTTTATTCTCACACAGACTCCCCTTATTTCGAAGACATATACTACGTTGGAGAGGTTAAAGAGATTCCGATTAACGAGTTGGCTAAAGAATTTCCACATTTAGAACATGAGGATTTAGAAGGGATATCTAAGAAAAATAGTAGCTATGCGGACATGGGTCGTAGAAACCGTGATAATGATAACAATAAAATTCAAGTACTATACTTTAACTACAAAACTTATATGAATGAAGTTTATAAAGTTAAAGAAACAGCTAGTGGCTCTGCTAAGATAATAAAGAAAGACGATAAGTTTAATCCACCTGTAGACGTGGACTTTAAATTTTCTAAGCTACAACGAGCTGTTGAGTGTTTATATGAGGGAGCGTTGATTCTTGGAACCGATAAATTACTTAAATGGGAGATGGCAAGGAATATGATGCGACCTAAAAGTGATTACACTAAAGTTAAAATGAACTATGCTATCTGCGCGCCAAGAATGTACGAAGGGCGAATAGAATCACTTGTAAGCAGAATAACTGGGTTTGCTGACATGATACAACTAACTCACCTAAAACTTCAACAGGTGTTATCTAGAATGGTTCCTGATGGGGTTTATCTAGATGCTGATGGATTAGCAGAGATCGATTTAGGTAACGGTACTAACTACAACCCACAAGAAGCTTTAAACATGTACTTCCAAACAGGTTCTGTTATTGGTAGATCGTTAACTCAAGATGGTGATCCAAATCAAGGTAAAACACCTATACAGGAAATATCTAATAGTAGCGCTGCTGCTAATAAAATGCAGGGGTTAATTAGTACTTATAACTACTATTTACAAATGATTAGGGATACAACTGGTTTAAACGAAGCTAGAGACGCTTCTACACCAGACGCTAAATCGTTAGTTGGTATACAAAAAATGGCTGCAGCAAACTCAAATGTAGCCACAAGACATATCTTACAAAGTGGTATGTTCTTAACAGCAGAGGTTGCTGAATCATTATCTTTAAGAATATCTGACATACTAGAGTATTCTCCAACAAAAGATGCTTTCATACAATCTATAGGCGTTCACAATGTTGCTACGTTAAAAGAGATGGCAGAGTTACATCTGTACGATTTTGGTATATTCTTAGAGTTAGCACCAGACGACGAGGAGAAGCAGATGCTAGAGAACAACATCCAAACATCTATACAACAAGGATCGATAGACTTAGAAGATGCTATTGATTTAAGAAACATTAGAAATGTTAAGCTAGCTAATCAAATGCTTAAGATTACTAGAAAGAAAAAAGCAGAGTTAAAGCAAAAGCAAGAACTTGAGATGACAGAGGCTCAAGGTAAATCTCAGGCAGAAGCTTCAAAAGCAGCAGCAGAGGCAGAAACTCAAAAAGCACAAGCGGCTCACCAATTAAACATAGAGCTAGAGAACGTTAAGGCACAAAACAAAACTCAGCAAATGCAAATGGAGTCTGAGATTAAAAAAGAACTCATGCAGATGGAGTTTGAAATCAACATGAAACTTCAAAAGATGAATATGGAAGAGGTTGATATGAAAGACACAAGAAAAGAAGATCGTAAAGACGATAGAACAAAAATGCAAGCATCACAACAAAGTGAGCTTATTGACCAAAAATTAAACAAAAAACCACCTAAAAAGTTTGAGTCCTCAGGTAATGATATAATGAGTGGCGAATTTGGTCTGGGTGAATTTGGTCCTAAGTAAAATTATTAACTATTATTATATTATATTATGGCAGAAAAAGAAGAGCCAATCGCTGATAGCGAAACTGGCAAAATTAAAGTAAAGAAAAAAGAAACAAAACAACCAGACGGTAACGAGACAAAAGGTAACGTTACTAAGGTTGCAGCGAAAATGAAGAAACCAGCCGAAGCTGTTGAACCAACAGTTACGAAGGTTGATTTAAACAATCCACCAGAAGAAAAACCAGTTGAAGAGGTTAAGCCTGAAGCTGAGGCACAAGAGGTGGAAAAACAAGATACACCAGTAGTAGAGGAAATAACTAATGAAACTGTAGAGCAGGTAGAAGAAGTGGCTGTTGAAGCTGCAGAAGCTATAAAAGAGTCTATGGAAACTGGTGAACCTTTACCGGAGAACATCCAGAAGTTAGTTGACTTTATGGACGAAACTGGTGGTGATTTAAATGACTACGTTAAGCTTAATAAAGATTACAGTGAGATGGATAATCAAGATATACTGTATGAGCACTACAAGCAAACTAAACCCCATTTAAACGCAGAAGAAATTAACTTCCTTTTGGAAGATCAATTCTCGTTCGACGAAGACGTAGACGACGATAGAGAAATACGTAGAAAAAAATTAGCGTTAAAAGAGCAAGTTGCAAACGCTAAAACTCAACTGGAAGAGAACAAATCCAAATACTATGAAGAAATTAAAGCTGGGTCTAAATTAACTGACGACCAACAAAAAGCAATTGATTTCTTTAATAGGTACAACAAGGAAGAAGCGAGTAACAAAGAGGTAGCAAATAAACAAAAATCTACTTTCTTAAATAAAACCGAGCAGGTTTTTAACGACAAATTCAAAGGTTTTGAATATGAGGTCGGGGATAAGAAATTTAGATACAACGTAAACAACGCTGGAGCGGTTAAGGATACTCAGGTAGACATTAATAATTTTGTCAAGAAGTTCTTGAATGAAAATGATGAAATGTCAGATGCCCAAGGTTACCACAAATCACTTTATACAGCAATGAATGCTGATGCTATCGCTAAACACTTTTACGAACAAGGTCAGGCTGATGCTATGAAAGATAGTGTTCAAAATGCTAAAAACATAGATATGAGCCCTAGACAATCACATGGTGCTGTAAGCGCTGGTGGTATAACTGTAAAAGCTTTAGGAGACAACTCTGCTGATTTCAAATTTAAAATTAACAAAAAATAAAAATTAAAAAAACAAAATTATGGCAATTACAAATGGCCCATTGTTAAATAGTGTTCCAGCTGCGCAACAGCAAGCACTATCTACAAATTATTTGGACTTCACGGGTACAACTGATACTACGTGGGCACAACAATATTTACCAGATCTTATGGAGAAAGAAGCTGAAGTTTTCGGACCGAGAACTATATCAGGATTTCTTTCAAAAGTAGGAGCTGAAGAATCTATGACTGCTGATCAAGTTGTTTGGTCAGAACAAGGTAGATTACACTTATCTTACACGGGTAACGTGAGCTCGGCTACTGCTGGTGCTAACACGGGTACAGGTGTAACTAACGTTGCGCAAATTACAATTGAAAATGATATTGATGGAAGTGCAGGTTTTAGCGCTGCTTCTCACGGTATTAGAGTGAATGATACTGTTGTGGTATCTAACTCTGATGGTATTTTCAAGTGTTTAGTAACAGTTGTTGCAAATGCTATTATTGACGTTGCTCCTTACGGACAATCTGCTTTAGCTGCTAACACAACCGCTGATGGAACAACTATATTAGTTTATGGTTCTGAATACGGAAAAGGTATGAGCTACGTAACAGCTGCTGGTACTACTAATTCTACTGATTCGAGAGGTGCTAACCAACCTTCAATCAAAACTTTTAGCAACAAACCAATTATTATGAAAGATTACTACGAAGTGTCAGGTTCTGATACTGCTAGGATTGGATGGGTTGAAGTAGCTGCTGAAGACGGTCAATCAGGTTACTTATGGTATTTGAAAGCTGAGGCTGATACAAGAGCTCGTTTTAACGATTACGTTGAGATGGCAATGTTAGAAGGCGAGCTTGCACTTGCTGCTTCTGAGGTTCAAGGTTCTACAATTGTGTCTGGATCTACTACAAACGCAACTTTAGATGCTGGTACTGAAGGTTTATTTGCTGCTATTGAGTCAAGAGGTAATTTAACTTCTGGAATCACTGGAGTTAACGCTGCAACTGATTTAGCTGAATTTGATGCTATCTTAGCTGAGTTTGATAAGCAAGGAGCTATTGAAGAAAACATGATGTTTGTAAACAGAGCTACTTCGTTAGCAATGGATGACATGTTGGCTTCTATGAATTCTTACGGAGCTGGAGGTACTTCTTACGGAGTATTCGACAACGAAGAAGATATGGCTTTAAACTTAGGTTTCTCTGGTTTCAGAAGAGGTTCTTATGACTTTTACAAGTCTGACTTCAGATACTTGAATGATTTAGCAACAAGAGGTGGTATCAACGCTGCTTCAGCTGCCAACGCGATCAGAGGGGTTATTATCCCAGCTGGTACTTCTACTGTTTATGACCAACAATTAGGAAAGAATCTTAAGAGACCTTTCTTACATGTTCGTTATAGAGCTTCACAAACTGACAACAGAAAAATGAAAACTTGGACTACTGGTTCGGTTGGAGCTGAGACATCTGCTTTAGATGCGATGCAAATCCACATGTTGACTGAGAGATGTTTAGTTACACAAGGTGCTAACAATTTCATGTTAATGAAATAAGCACTTATTATATTAAAGACCGGGGCTTCGGCCTCGGCCTTTTATTTTATTAATTTTATTATATATTATATTATGGCAAAGAAAACAAAGAAGGTTGAGGTAGAGCCTCAAATTGAAACAATGGAAGAAGTGGTTACAGAATTTTTTGAAGAAACATTTGAAGAACCTGTGATTGAAGAACCAAAAGCAAGAGAAAGATTAAAACCTACAAATGAGTGGGAAATTAAAGATAGGATGTATTTTTTGAAAGGTGGTAAAAAGCCCTTATCTAGATCAATTAAAGCTACAAACATATACTATTTTGACGAAGAAAAGGGTTATGAAAGAGAGTTAAAATATTGTTCTAATCAAAGAACGACTTTTGTTGACGAGATGAAGGGTGATCAAAGATTAGAGCATATTATTTTTAGATCAGGCACATTATTTGTGGAAAAAGAAAAAACAGTTTTACAAAAACTACTTTCACTATACCACCCTCACAAAGGTAATATTTACGAGGAATACAAGCCGGCTATAGAAGCTGAGGAGGAGATAGAGGCTTTAGATTTACAGGTTGATGCACTAATCGCAGCTAGAAACATAGACATCGATATGGCGGAGGCTATCATGCGTGTTGAAAAGGGTTCTAACGTATCTAACCTAAGTTCTAAGGAGCTTAAAAGAGATTTATTAGTATTTGCTCGAAACAACCCAAAACTCTTCTTAGAGTTAGCGGATGATGAGAATGTAATGCTAAGAAACTTTGGTATTAAAGCTGTTGAAGCTGGAATACTAAGATTATCTTCTGACCAAAGAAACTTCTTATGGGGTGGAAATGGAAGGAAACTAATGGTTATACCATTTGACGAACATCCTTATACTGCGTTAGCACATTGGTTTAAAACTGATGAAGGTATGGAAATCTACTCTAATATAGAGAAAAGATTAAATCAATAACAAAATAATATGGTTGTCCTTCGGGGCAACCATTTATTAAAATTTAATTTTATGAAAGAAAAATCAAAGGGTTTAGGAGACTCAATAGAAAAATTTACAAAAGCAACAGGGATAAAAAATATTGTTGATCAAGTTAATAAACTTAGAGGAGAGAAAGATTGTGGTTGTGGTAAAAGAAAAGATCAGCTTAACAAAAAATTCCCTTATAAAAAATAAAAAAATATGATACTAGTAGACACGGTATACCAAAGAGTTTTAGCGCTAGCTAATAAAGAACAGAGAGGATACATAACGCCTCAAGAGTTTAATCTACTAGCTAATCAAGCTCAAATGGAAATATTTGAACAATATTTCTATGATCAAAAAAGTGAAGATCAAAACCTGAAGAATTCAACCGAATTCTCTAATGTAGACGAGATGTTGGATGAAAAGCTCTCTATATTTAAAAATACACAAGCCTTAACGGTTACTGGATCTACCGGAACACTTCCTAGCAACATGTATAGACTAGGATCTTTATTCTATGCTAGTTCTTTAATTGAAGTGGAGCAAGTCACGGAAGAGGAGCTGATGTACTTGCAGCAATCACCATTAGCAAAGCCAAGCACCTACTGTCCTGCTTTTGTAAGAAGTGGTGGTAGCACTGTAACGTTATACCCTTCACCAACAACAGCTATAAACTTAAACTATATAAGAACACCTGCAAAAGTAGTTTGGGGTTACGCTGTCATCAATGACAAAGCGTTATATAACAATGGTTCTTCGACTAACTTTGAGCTACACGGCGGTGACGAGACAGAGTTGGTTTATAAAATATTATCGTTAGCCGGTATAACTATAGCAAAACCAGGTTTAGGTACTTATGCAGAACAACAAATAACAGCACAAAAAACTCAAGAAAAACAATAACAAATGGGATTATACAACGGTAGTTTAGCTAATTATTATGGGGGTTTAGAGGATACTGGATCTTATCAGTTTATATCCGTAACAGATGTCATAAACAACTTTAGAGTTGCTTATGTCGGCGAAGATAAAATAATACCTAAAATATCTAGAGCAGATATAAAGTTCCATGCTTTAAGAGGTATTCAGGAATTATCTTATGACACGTTTAGATCATGCAAGACATTGGAACTAGAAGTGCCACCAAGTTTACTATTACTACTGCCACACGATTATGTAGAGTATACTAAGATTTCTTGGATGGATAGCAATGGAAAATGCCACACAATTAAACAATGTAAAGCGTGCCCAAAAGACGCGTTGTCATATGAGCAGAACACTGATGGCACTATAAATGTTGGTGATTTTGTAGAGGGCAAAAGTGAAAAGAGGTGGGTTGAGGCTTATGGTGAAGGTCCAAACCCTCCAAGAGAATGGAAACCAGTTACTAGAAGTCATGGAGAGGGGACATTTTATTTATATTCAACTGATAAAAATGGAAAGACCCCAGATAGAGGTGATAGTCGTAATTGGGTTTACATTTACGCAAACGCTGATGGAACTCCAGACATGGATAACCCGCGTAACTATGAGCATTGGCACGATGGATACTGGGAAACTATATCAAGTACCGGTGATCATTACACGCAAGATCCTACGGTGGAAGATTCTACAACTTGGGCTAACGTTCAAAGCGGTGGTTCTGTAAATAATGCTAACACTAGTGTTGATGCTGACGACACAATGTACCAAACTAACGTTGGTCAAAGGTATGGATTAGACCCTCAACACGCTAATGTTAATGGTTGTTTTTGGATAAACTGTAGAACAGGAAAAATTCACTTTGACTCTAATTTAGCCGGGAAAACTGTGATTATACAATACATAAGCGATGGAGTTGCTACTGATGATGAGATGATAGTTCACAAGTTTGCTGAAGAAGCAATGTATAA
>Ga0208305_10000573_pt1 | contig 18377 bp, 15 predicted proteins | sample ColrivemetaGS741_FD_187605 | JGI IMG/M metagenome (GOLD analysis project Ga0208305, IMG submission 187605) | Estuarine microbial communities from the Columbia River estuary - Flood tide ETM metaG S.741 (SPAdes) (version 2) | ecosystem: Environmental > Aquatic > Marine > Intertidal zone >... | reverse complement strand
TTTTTTGCGTGTTAGATTTATTACTTTTTTATATTTTTTTTGAAAGTGTGCTTATACCTATGTATTTAATTATAGGGTTTTGGGGTTCTAGAGAAAGAAAAATAAGAGCAGCTTTTTTTTTTTTTTATATACTTTGTTAGGCTCTGTATTAATGCTATTATCGATTTTATATGTATATTATCAAATTGGGACTACAGATTTTGAAATATTATCTACAGTTTCATTTACATTAAAAGAACAAAAACTTTTATGGTTATCTTTTTTTGCTTCTTTTGCTACAAAAGTTCCTATGGTACCTGTTCATATTTGGTTACCTGAAGCTCATGTAGAAGCACCTACAGCAGGTTCTGTTATATTGGCAGGAATTTTATTAAAATTAGGAACTTATGGTTTTGTTCGTTTTTTATTTCCATTTTTTCCTGAAGCATGCTACTATTTTTCTCCATTAGTTTATTCTATAGCTGCTGTTAGTATAATTTATACTTCACTAACAGCTATTAGACAAACTGATTTTAAAAAAATAATAGCCTATACTTCTGTAGCTCATATGAATTTAGTTATTTTAGGTTTATTTAGTTTTAATGTTATAGGTATAGAAGGTGCTCTATTGCAAAGTTTAAGCCATGGATTTGTTGCAAGTGCACTATTTGCTATTATAGGTGTTGTTTATGATAGGTACCATACTAGAACGGTGAAATATTACGGAGGTTTAGTCCATATAATGCCGATTTATATTATTATTTTTTTATTTTTTACTATGTCAAATATAGGATTACCAGGAACAGGAAGTTTTGTAGGCGAATTTTTGATTTTAGTAGGTTCTTTTCAAACTAATATTTTTATTACATTTATAGGCGCTACAAGTATGATTTTAGGAGGTTGCTATTCTTTATGGTTATTTAATCGTATTGCCTATGGAAATTTAAAAACTCAATATATAACAAAATTTATTGATTTAAATAAAAGAGAAGTTTATATTTTTTTACCTTTAATTTTAGGTACAATTTTAATGGGTTTATACCCTAATATTTTTTTGGATCCTATACATTTAAGCGTAAATTTATTGTTACAATGGATGCAATTTTAATTTTTATAGTTCTCATCGTCTAAAGGTTTAGGACATTACTCTTTCAAGGTAATAATACGAGTTCGAATCTCGTTGAGAATATAAAGTTATTCTAAGTACTGAAAAAATAAAAATGATTTTAAAAAAAAAAGAAATAAAAAAAAAAATACAAAATTTTACAATAAATTTTGGACCTCAGCATCCAGCAGCTCATGGTGTATTAAGGCTTGTATTAGAATTAAAAGGAGAAATAATAGAACGAGCAGATCCCCATATTGGTTTATTGCATAGAGGGACTGAAAAATTAATTGAATATAAAACTTATTTACAAGCATTACCTTATTTTGATAGATTAGATTATGTTTCAATGATGTCTCAAGAACATACATATTGTTTAGCCGTTGAAAAATTAATTAATAGTTCTGTTCCTTTAAGAGCTCAATATATTAGAGTATTATTTGCAGAATTAACTCGTATTTTAAATCATTTATTAGCTGTTGGTTGTCATGCAATGGACGTAGGTGCTATGACTCCGATGTTATGGTCTTTTGAGGAACGTGAAAAATTAATGGAATTTTATGAACGTGTGAGTGGTGCTAGAATGCATGCAGCTTATTTTAGACCTGGGGGTGTAAATTTAGATTTACCTATAGGTTTTTTAGATGATATTTACATATTTGTAGAACAGTTTAATTTAAGGTTAAATGAAATTGAAGATATGTTATCAGAAAATAATATTTGGAAACAAAGACTTGTTGATATTGGTATTGTATCATTTTCAGATGCTCTAAATTGGGGGTTTAGCGGAATAATGTTGCGTGGTTCTGGTATAAATTGGGATCTTAGAAAAAGTCAGCCTTATGAGGTTTATAAAGAATTAAATTTCAAAATTCCTGTAGGATCAAAAGGTGATTGTTATGATCGCTATATTCTTCGTATACTAGAAATGAAAGAATCTTTAAAAATAATAAAGCAATGTCTTGATAAAATACCTAACGGTAATATTAAAAATGACGATAGAAAAATATCAATACCTTTGCGAAAAAATCTTAAAAATTCTATGGAATCTTTGATACATCATTTTAAGTTTTCAACTCAAGGAATCCAACCTTTACCTGGTGAAACCTATATAGGAAGCGAAGCTCCTAAAGGTGAATTTGGTGTTTATTTAATCTCTGATGGGACTAATAAACCTTTTAGATGTAAAATTAAATCTCCTGCTTTTAGCCATTTACAATCTTTAAATTTTATGTCAAAAGAACATTTAATAGCAGATGTTGTGACTATTATAGGTACCCAAGATATAGTTTTTGGTGAAGTTGATAGATAAATAATTTCAAAATGAGTTATAATAATTTAAAAAAAAAAAAATCAATAACTATATTTTCTGATGGAAGTTTTTCTATAATAAAAAATAGTGTATTAAAAAGAATTATTTTTTTTGAAAAAGACGAACGTAATTCAAGTTTATGGTTACAATTAAATAAATTACAAAAACCAATAAATAACTTTAGTTATATAAATAAATTTTTATTAAAAAATAAAACATAATTAAAATGAATCTTAATTTAATAACTTTAGCTAATATAAAAATGATTGTTAAAACATTTCCTATAAAAAGAATTCAAATTTTTAAAGACGAAATTGTCATTTATATTGATAGTTCTTTTATATTATATTTTTTAGTTTTTTTAAAATATCATACTTTATGTCAGTATAAAATATTGATTTCTCTTTCTGGAATTGATTATATAAAAAAACAAAATAGATTTGAATTAGTTTATGATCTATTAAGTGTTAAATTCAATAGTAGAATAAGAATAAAATTATCTATAAATCAACTTCAAATGGTAGAATCTTGTGAAAATGTCTTTATTGCGGCTGGTTGGTTTGAAAGTGAAATTTTTGATATGTTTGGTATTTTTTTTTCGAATCATAGTAATTTAAGAAGAATTTTAACAGATTATGGTTTTGAAGGTTATCCTTTAAGAAAAGATTTTCCTTTAAGTGGATTTATTGAGCTAAGGTATGATGATTCGCAAAAAAGAATAGTAACTGACTATATTCAATTTTCTCAAGAATATAGAACATTTGATTTTTTAAGTCCTTGGAAATGAAAAGTTTAATACAAAACGACAAAATAAAGCGAAAAAAATTGCTTCTTTTTGAAGCTAATAGATTTATATTAAAAGCTATTCTAAAAAATAAAATCTTATTATTGTCCATAAAATTTAATATAATGTTAAAACTAGTCAGTGTATCGAAGTGCAGTTCAAGAAATAAAATTAACAATTATTGTATTTATACTTTTAGAAAAAAAAGTATTTTAAGTAAATTTAGAATGTCTAGATTAATTTTTTTAAATTTAAGTAGATTTGGACAAATAGCTGGAATAAAAAAATCTGTTTGGTAAAAATTATTAGTTTGTTCGTTTATTTTTTTGGGGTATCGCCAAGTTGGTAAGGCATTTGCTTTTGGTGCAAATATTCAGAGGTTCGACTCCTTTTACCCCAAACAAATGAAATTATTAACTCTATTTTAGTTTGTTTTTTATGTATTTAATTTTAATTTTTTTACCTTTTATTAGTTCAATTACTGTCGGAATGTTCGGCAAAAAACTAGGAACAGATGGCTCTTCATTTATTTCAGTATTTAGTTTATTTTTTACATTTATAAGTTCATTATTTTGTTTTTATGAAGTAGGTTTATCTAATAGTTTTGTTTTTATAAAATTGTTAAAATGGATTGATTCAGATTTATTACAAGTTGATTGGGGGTTTTTGTTTGATTCTCTTACTGTTGTTATGTGTTGTGTTATAACTTTTATTTCCTTTTTAGTTCATTTATATTCTACAGAGTATATGTCTCATGATCCACATTTACCTAGATTTATGTCTTATTTATCTTTATTTACATTTTTTATGTTGATTTTAGTAACTGCAGATAATTACGTTCAAATGTTTGTTGGTTGGGAAGGTGTTGGTTTATGCTCTTATTTGTTAATAAATTTTTGGTTTACTAGAATTCAAGCTAATAAAGCTGCAATTAAAGCTATGATTGTAAATAGAATAGGAGATTTTGGATTAATATTAGCTATTTTAGTAATTTTTATAAATTTTAAAGCTCTTGATTACGCTACTATTTTTTCTTTAATACCTTTTTATATAAATGAACACTTTACCTTATTGTATTTTGAATTTAATTTACTAAGTGTTATAAGTTTTTTTTTATTTGTAGGTGCTATAGGTAAATCGGCTCAATTAGGCCTTCACACATGGTTACCTGATGCTATGGAAGGGCCTACTCCTGTTTCAGCGTTAATACATGCAGCTACAATGGTAACTGCAGGCGTATTTTTAATTGTTCGTAGTTCATGTTTATTTGAATATTCTTTACATATTTCTCAAATTGTTACTATTCTTGGTGCTAGTACTGCTTTTTTTGCTGCATCTATCGGCTTATTACAGAATGATTTAAAACGAGTTATAGCTTATTCTACATGTAGTCAATTGGGTTATATGATTTTTGCTTGTGGTTTATCTAATTATTCAGTTGGAATTTTTCATTTAGCAAATCATGCTTTTTTTAAAGCATTATTGTTTTTAGCTGCAGGTTCAGTAATTCATGCAATCATCGATGAACAAGATATGAGAAAAATGGGTGGGTTAAAAAATAAAATACCTTTCACTTATTCTATTATGGTTATAGGTTCTTTAGCTTTAATAGGATTTCCATTTTTAACAGGATTTTACTCAAAAGATGTTATATTAGAATTAGCTTATGGAAAATTTAGTACCTCTGGATATTTTAGTTATATTTTAGGTACGTGTGGTGCTTTTTTTACTTCTTTTTATTCAACAAGACTTTTATATTTAACTTTTTTATCAAAACCTAATGCTTATAAATCAGTTTTATTTTTGACTAAAGAGTCAATGATTTATCCTATTAATATTGTATTAGCTTTATTGGCAATACCTAGTATTTTTATTGGATATTATCTTAAAGATATGCTAATAGGATTAGGTTCTGATTTTTGGGGTAATTCTATATACGTTTTACCTGAAAATATGAATAGAATTGATGCTGAATTTATAAATCAATGTATTAAATTATTACCTTTAATGTTAACTTTTACAGGTTTTTTTTTTGCTTTTATTTTTTATACTTTTTTTAATTTTTTTTTATTTAATTTAAAAGTATCAAATATAGGAAAAAAAATTTATAATTTTTTAAATAAAAAATGGTTTTTTGATAAAATATATAACGAATATCTAGTTCAAAATGTATTAAATATTAGTTATAGAATAAGTTATAAAATTATAGATAGAGGGATTATTGAAATTTTTGGTCCTTTAGGTTTAACAAAAATAGTATCTAAAAAAGCAGTTTTTTTATATAAATTACAAAGTGGTTTTTTATATCATTATACGTTAATTGTTTTAATTGCAAGTACATTTTCTTTATTAATTCGACAAATTTGTTTACAATATGAGTTTTTAATCGATTTTAAAATAAGTATTTTATTTTTTTTATTTATTTTCTATTTTATAGCTTTAAAAAATAAATTTTAAATTTATTTAATCAATTATGAAATTAAATATATGTTTTTTATCACGAGTGGTTTTTATTTATCTATAAAATTAGATAATTTAAATTTTTCTTTAATTAGAGAAGAATATTTTTCTTTGTTTTTAATAATTTTAACAGCTAGTGTTTTGAGCTTTATTATTCTTATATTGTCTTATTTTTTAGCAATTCAAAATCCCGAATCTGAAAAATTATCGACTTACGAATGTGGATTTGAACCTTATGAAGATGCTAGATTACAGTTTGATGTAAAATTTTATTTAATTGCTATTTTATTTTTAGTTTTTGATATAGAAACAGTATTTATCTATCCTTGGTGCATTTCTATAAGTCAGTTAAATATTATCGGTTTTTGGTCTATGATTGATTTTATTTTTGAATTATGTATAGGATTATTTTATATTTGGAGATTAGGAGCCTTGAATTGGGACTGAAAAAAAATATTAAATTGAATTATTTTTATGTAAATAATATAAAAATTAATCATATAGAAAAAGATAAAAATATTATCGATTATTTAGAAAATATAAACATTAAAATACCTCATTTTTGTTACCATCAAAATTTATCTATAGCTGGAAATTGTCGTATGTGCTTAGTTGAATTAAAAAATTCGCCCAAACCATTAATATCTTGTGCTATGCCTATTAATAATAAAATGGAAATTTTTACTGATAGTCCTCTGGTAAGAAAAGCTCGAGAAAATATTTTAGAATTTTTATTATTAAATCATCCTCTAGATTGTCCAATTTGTGATCAGGGAGGAGAATGTGATTTACAAGATCAATCTTTAATTTTTGGAATAAGTAAAAAAAGATTTTATTCTTATAAAAGAAGTGTTACAAATAAAAATTTAGGCCCTATTATAAAAACTGTAATGACTCGTTGTATTCATTGCACTAGATGTGTTAGATTTGCTAAAGAAATTGCGGGAACTGAAGATTTAGGTGTTTTTGGACGTGGTTATTCTACTGAAATAGGTACATATATAGAAAAAATTTTTAATTCTGAAATTTCTGGTAATGTTAGTGATATTTGTCCTGTTGGTGCTTTAACTTTTAAACCTTATTCATTTTTTGATAGATCTTGGGAATTAAAAAATATTTTTTCTATAGATTATTCTGACGGATTAAATTTAGATATTAAAGTCTCTATAAAAAATGATTCTTTTATAACAAAAATTACGCCTTATTTTAATAATCAGAAAAATATTGAAAGTTGGATTTCTGATAAAACAAGATTTTCTTTTGATGGTATGTTTTCTTCAGAAAGACTATCTTATTTAGTCTTAATGAATGAAAAATCTTTTTTAAATAAGACGATAATATGGAAACAAATGTTTAAAGAGATTTTGTTACTTTTATATTTTCAAAATCATTTTAAAAAACATTTGTTACAATTATCTAATATTATAATTATTATAAAAAATTCTATTAGTATAGAACTTTTAAATTTTTTAATGCTGTTAGAAAAAAAGTATAAATTTATTAAAATTAGACAAGTAAATTCTTTTTTTAATTGTCGAGATTTAGAAAATAATTTATTAATTAATACTGTAAATAATGTTTCAAAATTAAATTTATCTAATTTAATTTTATTCATTGGTTTAAATACACGTTTAGAAAGTGCCACTTTAAATATAAAATTAAAACAAAGATATGCAAAAGGAAATATAAAATTTTTTACAATAAATTCATTAATAGATTTAACTTACCCTACTATAAATTTAGGTTCTAATTTAAATGTTTTAAAACAAATAGTTGAAGGAACACATTTTTTTTGTCAAGAATTAAAATTTGCAAAAAATCCTATTTTGATTTATAATTCTAATTTATTAGCTAGGACTGATTCATCTATTATAAGTTTTTTATTAAATTATTTAAGTACTAAAATAAAAATAAAAACAGATACTTGGAAAGGTATAAATTGTATTAGTTCTTCATTAAATGAAGTAAGTATCAATTTAATAGGTTTAATAAAATCTTTTAGAGAAGAAGATTTTATAAATTCTGAGGGGTTATATTTTATAAATTCTAACGTCTATTCTATAACTATTTTAAAATTACTAGAGTTAAAATTATTAAATTATTTTAATAAAGAATATTTTAATATTATTATAGAGCAAAATAATATTTTATCTAACAATTATAAAAAAAATTTAAGTAAATTAAATAGTTGTGTTTATGTAGGTTTAACAAATTTAAATTTATTTGAAGATTTTGGATTATATCAAACTTCTGATGGAGATTTTAAAACTACAATTAAAATAATTCCGGTGGCAAATAATTATTCAAAAAGTAATTGGCATATTTTAAGAAGACTATTTCTACATATAGATAAAAATTTATTTTTGGAAAAAAAAATTACGTTACCTTTTAAAAATTATTTAACTTTTTTAAACTATATTAATTATCAAACACTACCAAATATATCCTTTAATGGAATAAATACAAATTTATTAAATTTAAAATCTAATAAATTATTTATTATTAAAAATTATTCAAAACATATTTTAAATAAAAAATTAATTAAAACAAAAACAATTTTATGGATTGATGATTTTTATATTGGAGGAAAAGATTTATATAGTCAATTTTCAAAAGTAATGATTACTTGTTCTAAATCTTTAAGATCTATAGCTACAAATTTTGTATATAAAGTTTAATAGTATATAAAATGTTATCTAATGTATTAAAAATAAAAAATTATTTAATTTTTATAAGTTTTATTTTTCTAATTTGTTTGTTTGAAAGTATTAAATTAAAACCTTATAAAAATTCTTTTTGCGATGCAGCAGAAAATTTACAATTTGATTTTCAAGAAGCTGCGACACCTTCAATGGAAGGTATTATCAATTTTAATTATAATTTAACATTTGTTATTTGTTTTATTTTAGTTTTTGTGTCTTGGTTATTATCAAACTGTATATTTTATTATTTAGAATATAACAATATAAATGCTTCTAAATTTACTCATTCAAACGAATTAGAAATAGTTTGGACAACAATACCTGCAATTATTTTATTATTTTTAGCGACACCTTCTTTTAGTTTGCTATATTCTATGGATGAAATATCGGATCCTACTTTATCTTTTAAAATTATAGGTCATCAATGGTATTGGAGCTATGAATTTTCAGATTATAATTATTTTTTATGCGGTACTGATAATGAAGGTACTAAAATAAAGTATGATTGCTATATGACTAATTTAGAGACATTACCAGAAAAACAAGGTTATTTTAGATTGTTGGAAACAAATAAAAGAATTTTATTACCTATTAAAACTCATATAAGATTGTTAGTGAGTTCAGCTGACGTTTTACATAGCTGGACAGTACCTTCATTTGGTGTAAAAGTCGATGCTTGTCCGGGTAGATTAAATCAATTAAATTTGTTTATAAAACGAACTGGATTATTTTTTGGACAGTGCAGTGAAATTTGTGGTGTAAATCATGCATTTATGCCTATAGCTGTTGCTTGTGTAGAACAAAAAATTTATAGTATGTTTGTTTTTGAACAAATGATAAAGTATTTAAATTAAAAAAAAATTATTTCTATGATTTTCTTAAAATTTAAGCAAATAAAAAATTTTCTTATTAATAAATATATTTTCAAGTCAAAAACAAATAATTTTACAAATAATTATTATTTATTTTATTTTAATCAAATTAAAACAACTCACCATTGGCATTTAGTTGATCCTAGCCCTTGGCCAATTTTGGGTGCTTTAAGTGCTTTTTGCGTTACTTCTGGTGGAGTTTTATATATGCATAATTATATCGGGGGTAATCAATTATTTAAATTTGGAATTTTTAGTCTTATTTTTGTAATGTATGTTTGGTGGAGAGATATTATTAGAGAAGCTACTTTTGAAGAACAACATAATACAGCTGTTCAACGAGGTTTAAGGTTAGGTATGCTATTATTTATTATTTCTGAGATAATGTTTTTTTTTGCTTTTTTTTGGGCTTTTTTTCATTCAAGCTTAGCACCAGTGTATAATATTGGTGGGGTTTGGCCTCCTAAAGAAATTTTAACTATAGGAGCTTCAGGGATACCTTTAACAAATACAATATTTTTATTGAGTTCTGGGGCAACAGTTACATGGGCTCATCATGCTATAAGAGGAAAAGCTAAAAAACACACTATAATAGGTTTATTTTTTACTATTATTTTAGCTGTGCTTTTTACTTTATTGCAAGGCTATGAGTATCTTAATGCGTCATTTAATATAAATGATAGTATTTTTGGGTCTTGTTTTTATATGACTACTGGATTTCATGGATTTCATGTTTTTATAGGTACGTGTTGTTTATTTGTTTCTTTTTTAAGAGTTGTATTTAATCATTATACGGCAACACATCATTTTGGATTAGAAGCAGGTATTTGGTATTGGCATTTTGTAGATGTTGTTTGGTTATTTTTATTTGTTATGGTATATTGGTGGGGTGCTTAAAAAAATTTAATAAAAAGTAACCTTTTATTGAAGGTTTAAAGATTAAATAAGCGTTTTAATTTTAAATTATACAATAAATTCTTATTTATTACAACTGTTTGTTTTATTATATTATCGTCTCTATTTTTTTTTATTCTAAATTTTTTTATTTCTACAAAAAAAGGTATCATAAATGATATTATATAAAAATAAAATAAACTTAAAATAAAAATTAAAGACCATACTAAAACCCCAAAACACAAAACATCAAATTGTGGGATAATTAAAAATATATTTTTTAATTTTTATATTAACTCTTAATAAATAATATATTTTTATAGGGCAAATAAAATTAAAAATGCCATCATTAAAGAAAAAAGTGCAATAGCTTCAGTTAAAGCAAAACCTAATATAGCCATTTTAAATAATTCATCCTTTAATGAAGGATTTCTAGATATACCTATTACTAAAGCTCCAAAAACAGTACCAATACCTACCCCAGCTCCTGCTAAACCTATAGTAGCTAAACCTGCACCAAGAAACTTAGCTGATTGTAATAATAACATTATAAAATAAATTTAATATATAAATACATTTATATAATTAAAAATTTACCTAAGTCGAAATTAAAAAATAAAACAAATTTATTTTTTGTCACATAAAATAAAATTTATAAAAAAATTTTATTTTTTAGCAAAGATAGGATTTGAACCTATAATCTTTAGATCATGAGCCTAATGAGTTTTACCATTACTCTACTTTGCAGTAATAACTATTTAAAATTTTAATAGGATTTATAATTTAAAAAAAAGACATATTAAAACTATATAAATAAATAAAATTTGTATGAAAAAATAAAATTACTAAAAGATAAAAACAAGATGTAAGTATTAAAGAAAATATATAAGAAATAGATATATATAAATTACCTACTATACCTGATTCAAAATATAAAACTTTAATTAGACGTATATAATAAAATGTCGAGATTACACTACAAATTATACCTATAATAGCAGCAAAATAAATAGAGGATTCAATCACAGTTAGAAAAATATTTAGTTTTACATAAAAACCTATTAAAGGCGGGAATCCTGCTAAAGATAAAATTACAGTAGAAAATATAATACTAACTAAAGTATTAGTTTTATTTAACAAAATAAAATCAGAAAGATCTTTATTACCTTTATTATTAAAATTATTTTTAAATTTTATCATTAAAAAAATTGTCCACAGACATATACCAGATAACATATAAATAATCAAATAACAAAATAAAGCTTGTATACCTTCAATAGTACCTGAACTGTAAGCTAAAAGAGCATAACCCATATGACTTATAGAACTATATGCTATGAGACTTTTTATTTTTCTTTGTTCTAATCCCGCAAAAGATCCTACTATAATAGATAGTAAAGCAATTATAACAAAATAATACCTCCAATAAATTATAAAATCACAAAAATTACTTTGAAAAATTCTTACTAATAAACAAAAAAGACTTAATTTAGGTATAATAGCAAAAAATATTGTTGAACTTGTTAAAGAACCTTCGTAAACATCAGGTGACCAAACATGAAAAGGAGCTAAAGCTAATTTAAAAAATAAACTTAAAGTAATAAATAAAAATCCAAGTTGTAATAAGTTTAAATAGTAAGTTGATTCAAAAAACTTAATTTCATTGTAAGAATAAAAGAATAAATCTTTATAATCTTCAAAATTTGTTGTCCCTATAGTACCATAAACTAAAGAAGATCCAAATAAAAATAAACTAGACGAAAGTGCACCTAGTATAAAATATTTTAATCCTGATTCCGTCGAAAATATAGAATTTTTTTTAAAAGTAGCCAGTAAATAAAACGATAAGCTTTGAAGTTCTATAGCTAGATAAGAAGTTATTAAATCATTAGAACTACATAAAAGAACTAAACCAAAAATCGCAAATAAAATTAAAATTATATATTCAAAAGAATTAATTTTTTGGTATTCTAAATAGTTAACTATACTTAATAAACAAATCATAGCAGCTAATAAAATCAATTGTTTAGTATATAAAGCTAAAGGATCTAAAATAATAGTATTATTAAAAAAAGAAAAATGATCTATTATTGTATTATTAAAAACTAATATAAATATAAAAAATAGAAGCAAAATACTTATATTAATAATAGATTTTTGAATTAAAGGATAAACTTTGTTAGCTGACAATAAAACTCCATGAAATATCAACATTAAAATAGACATTCCAAAAAATATTTCAGGAAAAATTAAACTAATATCTTCAAAACAAATAAAATTTGATTGCATTGGTATTAAATAAAAAGAACAAAAATTATTAATCATGCTTGAAAAAATATAATTATTTCTAATAAATTGGATCAAGTCTTTTAAATTGGCATAGAAATAGTACATAAATTTTTTATTTAACGCGATACTTGTTTAAATGTACTTTGGTTATTTTTATATAAACATTTATTTTTACTATAAGTTAAAGCTACAGCACCTAAAACAGCTAATAATAATAACATTCCTAAAATTAAAAATTGAACTACGTAATGAGTGTACAAAATTTGACCTAATAAATTTAAATCTGTAACATAATCTAATTTATATAACCAATTTATATTAAAATTAAATAAAAAATTATTATTATAATAATTTTTATCAAAAGTATTATAAATTACCGTAAAAATACTAAATAAAAACAAGAACACTAATAAGTTGTTAAAAGGAAAAAATTTGTATAAAGTTTTGAAAGAATTTTGAGTTTTTAAATCTAACATTATAATTACAAATAAAAATAAAACAGAAATGGCTCCTACATAAATTATTATAAATATTAAAGCCATAAATTCACTTTCTAACAAAAATAATAATCCAGTTGATAATGCAAAATTAAACACTAACAAAAATATAGAATAAATCGAATTAATACCTGCAACAATAAATAAGGAATTAAATAATATACTTATTGAAAACAAGAATAATAAAGCTAAATCAAAATTCATGATTAAATTTTAAGAAAGAATGGGATTCGAACCCACGGTATACACTAAACTGTACACTTGGGTTTAGCAAACCCACACTTTAAACCTCTCAGTCATCTTTCTCCAATAAAATTTAAGTTTTATTTGTTGTATAATGAAAGCGAGATTCGAACTCACGACAAGTGACTTATGATTCCACTGTTCTACCTACTGAACTATTTCATTTATAAAAATACATTAAATATTAATTATAATAAAAAATTAAATAGTTTAATAACATATACATTAAATTATTTTAAAATAATTATTTCCAGCTACACGTTCCCGTACAGCTACCTTGTTACGACTTCATCCAAGTTATTAATTTTAAAATATTAAATTATCTAAAATAATAAAAGCATAAAAATTTTAAATAATAAATCTTCAAAAAAAACTAACTTCCTGCATGTGACGGGCGGTGTGTACAAGACCAATTTACTATTTACCGCAACGTTCTGATTTGCGATTACTAGTGATTCCAACTTCATGCAAATGAGTTGCAATTTGCAATCCGAACTAAGAAAATTTTTAAAGATTAACTATATTAGAATTATTTAGTTACTTTTTGTAATTTTCATTGTAGCACATGTGTAGCCCAGCTTATTAGGGCCACATTGACTTGACATAATTCTCACCTTCCTCCTACTTTTAGTAGGCAGTATTTTTAATAGTTTTAAAGTTATTTTAATAATATTAAAAATGAGAGTTACGTTCGTTAAAGGAATAAACCAAACATCTCACGACACGAACTGACGACAGTCGTGCAACACCTGTATAAAGAATTTTAAAAATTAATATATTATCTAGTATTAATTAATAATAACTTAAAAAATAATAAACTTAATTTTTCTTTTATGTCAAAAGCTGGTAAGGTTTCGCGCGTATTATCGCATTAAACCACATGCTCCACCACTTGTAATAGGCCCCCGTCAATTCCTTTGAGTTCCAATCTTGCGATCATACTCCTCAGGCGGAATGCTTATTGCGTTAGCTTAAAAAATCTAAATATTACTTTTAAATTTTAGCACTCAGCGTTTACAGTGTAGACTACCAGGGTATCTAATCCTGTTTGCTACCTACACTTTCGTTCCTCAACGTCAGTTGTTTATAAAAAGTTGCCTTCGCTTACGATATTCCTCTATGTATATACAGATTTTATCCCTACTCATAAAATTCTACTTTTCTATTATCAACTCTAGTATATCAGTATTAAACATTTAATTAAAGTTAAGCTTTAAAATTTAATATTTAACTTAAAATACCGTCTACGAACCCTTTACGCCCAATTATTCCGAATAACGCTTGCCCCTCCCGTATTACCGCGGCTGCTGGCACGAGATTAGCCGGGACTTTTTACATTAAATAAAGTCATTCTCTTTATCTATTAAAGAATTTTACAACCAAATCAGCCGTCATCATTCACGTAGTATTGCTGGGTCAAACTTTCGTTCATTGCCCAATATTCCTCACTGCTGGCTATAAAGCTTGGACCTTGTTTCAGTTCCAATGTGGCTGATCATCCTCTCAGACCAACTAAAGATCGTAGGCTTGGTAGGCTGATCCCACTACCAACAACCTAATCTTATACAGTATTATCTATTAGAGAAACTTTTCTTTATATTATTAATATAATAATATCTGATATTAGTAAAAATATAGTAATATATTTTTATTCATACTTACTTAAATATGAAACATACTTTATGTCAGTCTAAAAGGTAAAATTCTGTAAATACTCACCCGTTCGCTACAATACAAATAAAATTGTTAAACTTGCATGTGTAAAGCATACTACTAGCGTTCATTCTGAGCCAGGATCAAACTCATAATATAGTTTATATTTAACTACTACAAATTAGTTAAATTAATTTTAAATTTATATCTACTCTTTTTTACAAAATAAAAGTCTTTTTAAAAATTAGTACTTAAAAGCTAAAAATTTTACAATTCTTATACACTAAGTCTATTTATGTAATAATCTATTACAAACTAAAAAATATATCTTAAGGCTAGTTTCTTGCTTAAATGCTTTCAGCAATTATCTATCATAAATTTAGCTACTCGACAATGCTATTGGTATAACAATCGATACACCATAGATTTATTTTTCTCGGTCCTCTCGTACTAGAGTCTAATCCTTTCAATTTTTTAAAGCTTACGGTAGATAGGGACCAAACTGTCTCACGACGTTCTGAACTCAGATCATGTACCGCGTTACTTGGCGAACAGCCAAACCCTTGGAACCATCTTCAATTCCAGGATGCGATAATCCAACATCGAGGTGCCAAACCATTCCGTCGATAGGGTCTCTAGAGAATGATTAGCCTGTTATCCCCGGCGTACCTTTTATTCGTTGAGCGGTGACCTTTTCCACACAGAATCACCGGATCACTATAACCGACTTTCGTCCCTGTTTGATTTGTATATCTTACAGTCAAGCAAGCATGTACTATTACGCTTTTAAATTATCATAAATAATTTAAACTTACCTTAGTACGCCTTCGTTACTCTTTAGAAGGCGACCGCCCCAGTCAAACTACCCATTATATAATGTCTTAAAAAAAATAAGTAACAAAAAATTTTAAGAACGGTATCTCATTTAAGTTAAAACAATTTATTTGCATAAAAGTTTTTAAATAACAACTTTCCCGTTTATTCTGCACAAAAAATTTATTGTCACAATACATAATTATAGTAAAGGTGCACGGGGTCTTTCCGTCTAGCCGTAAGTACTCTGCATCTTCACAGAGATTTCAATTTCACTGAAGTTGTACTGGAGACAGTAGGACAGTCGTTACGCCATTCATGCAGGACACCAATTAAATGCCAAGGAATTTCGCTACCTTAGGACCGTCAGAGTTACAGCCGCCGTTTACTGGGATTTAAATTCGAAACCAAAATTTCTTATTTTAGCCTTGCAGCACCGGGCAGGCGTCAGTCTCTATACATCTTTTTACAAATTTGCAGAGACCTGTGCTTTTGTTAAGCAGTCGCTGTCCTCGATTTTGTGACAGTTATTATAGGTTACCCTATATAACTACTCCTTATTCCGAAGTTACGGAGTAATTTTGCCGAGTTCCTTCAATACAATTCGTTCAAGCGCTTTAATTTACTAAATTTGTTCACCTGAGTCGGTTTTCAGTACGGTTTATTATAAATAAATAGATATTTATCTATTTATTTACTTACTAAAGCTATTTCCTGGAAATAATAAAAAACTAATATTCTTACCTTCAAATATTAATAATATTTATATTTCGTCACTTTAAATAAAAAATAACCCATCAGAAAAAAATTTTCATTTTTTTTTTAGGGACCGTATAATTTATCTGATAAATACTAAGAAAGATTATCTTTTTCTTAAATACCTTAAACTTAAAGCGACAATGTTTTTCACATTGTTTATCGTTACTCATATCAACATTATCACTTCTGATATTTCTAATTCATGTTGCCATAAATCTTCTCAAAATTACAGAACGTTCTGCTACCATTTAAAAAAAAATTTAAATTTATTGTTTCGGTAAATAGTTTTAGTCCTTATACATTTTCGACATAAAAAAAATAAACTAGTGAGCTGTTACGCTTTCTTTAAAGGATGGCTGCTTCCAAACCTACCTTCTAGTCGTAATATTTTTTTTAATTTCTTTTTCACTTAACTATTTTTTAAGGACCTTAACAAATAATCTGGGCTGTTTCCCTTTAAACTAAAGATCTTAGCACCTTTAGTTTGACTGCTTCGATTAGATAATTTTTTGTATTCGAAGTTTTATTAAAATCAGTAAAACTTTACGTCCCCATCATTTATTAAGAGCTCTACCCCAAAAAAATATACCAAAACGCTCTACTAAAATAGATTTCGCAGAAAACCAGCTATCTCTAAGTTTGATTGGCCTTTCACCCCTAATCACAAATCATCTCAGCCTTTTTCCACAGGCACGAGTTCGGTCCTCCTTTAAGCGTTACCGCTATAAATTCAACCTGTTCATAATTAGATCACTTAGTTTCGGGTCTTATTCTAGAGACTTATAACGCAATTTTAAACTTAATTTCTTTAAGCCTACAGTTAAAAAATAATTTAAGCTTGCCACTAAAATAAACTTGTTGATCCATTATACAAAAGGTACGCTGTTACTTTTAAAATAAGCTACAACAGATTGTTAGCATTAAGTTTCAAGTTCTTTTTCACATTCATAAATTCTATTTCACCTTTCCTTCACAGTACTTGTTCACTATCAAACAACAAAATTTTATTTAGACTTTGAGAGTGGTCTCCCATTATTCTTACAATACATGACTTGTATCATTGTACTTAAAAAAAATTAAAAAATAATATTTTACAGGGCAAATCATTAAAATATGAAAGAGATACTTTTAATAAAACCTTCTTTGGCTAAATATTATTAAATATTATTTTATTTTAATTATTAAAGTCTACTTTATCATTTTCGTTCGCCACTACTTACGATATCTCGTTTGATTTTTTTTTTAGTTATTAAGATGATTCAATTCACTAATTTAAAAATATAATATTTAAATTATATTTATCTAACTTAAAATAGATTAGTTTTCTAAAAGGACTTTTATAACTCTCAATGCTGAAGCACTCGTTATAAAATTACGTTAAATAACGTCCTTTAAATTTTGCTGTTAAGGTATTCTCTTAATGCTTTAATGACTTTTATTGATATTTATATTTTAACTTTTAATAGTTAAAATATTTTCAATTAATATTGTTTTTTTAATTCTAAAAAAAACAATTAAGATAGCCAGACCTATGGAAGATTCTGTCGCAGCTACAGTTAAAATAAATAAAACAAACATTTGACCCAAAATATCATCTAAATAAATTGAAAATGTTATAAAATTTAAATTTACAGCTAATAGCATTAATTCTACTGCAATAATTATAATTAAAATATTTCTTCGATTTAATATTAATCCAATGGCACCAATCAAATATAAAAAAGTCGTTACTAAAATCAAATAATAAAAATTTGTAATTATCATATTTATTTATTAAATTAGCATCTAATTGAACTGTATTACTAAAAATATTATATCGAACTACTATTTCTGAAAAACCCAAAACCATCTAAAATAACAAATACAAAAAATAAAGTAGAAAATACTGAAATATATGAACCATAAGATGCTATTTGATTAAAAAAAGTATACGCATCAGGATAGTCAGGGATTCTTCTAGGCATTCCTGAAACACCTAGAAAATGCATAGGAAAAAAAGTTAAATTTACCCCTAT
>Ga0208305_10000572_pt1 | contig 18384 bp, 33 predicted proteins | sample ColrivemetaGS741_FD_187605 | JGI IMG/M metagenome (GOLD analysis project Ga0208305, IMG submission 187605) | Estuarine microbial communities from the Columbia River estuary - Flood tide ETM metaG S.741 (SPAdes) (version 2) | ecosystem: Environmental > Aquatic > Marine > Intertidal zone >... | reverse complement strand
CTAGTTCTGGCCCATCACAAAGATACCTTGATACCCTTATGGTGGACCAGCGGGGTACTGCCCCCCGGTCCTGCATACGTTCCGCTCGCTTCATCAACGAACATGATTATTTATACTACAGTTATTGACTGACGTCAACCGCTATTTTAAACCAGCAAGTTCTTTTACTCTAAACAGTTCGGCTGATTCGTTTCGGAGGTCGAACTCGTCCATTACACGCTCTGGGTCAACTCCTAGTTCTTCTGCTGCTTGTTCTAGCGCTTCTTCTGGTTCCATTCCTTGGGCCATTAGCTCTTCTCTACGTGCAGTAATTTTTGGCATTAGTGCTGCTACATTACCGCCTTCAGAACCGCCTTTATCTCGCTCACTCCACAATTGATCTGCGTGTTGCTGAATAGCAGCTAGAGCCTGTTGATCCTGTAATACTATTTCGGTCATCTGCTTAGTAAAAGCGACCGGCGTGTCTGTACGCTTAGCAACGATTGATCTTGGGTGAACAACCGGCTTACCGTCGACGATAGTAGCAGTGTATTCAACAGCTACATTTGTGTATTTTGAACCTCTAGGGCTAGTAACATCTATTTGTGTTTTTTCGTCAAAGTGCTCTGGATCGAAACCTTCGTGTAAATTTGTCATTGTAATTCCTAACTTAAAAGTGGTTGTATATATTATTTAGTTTAACTTTGATTAATCTTAATCAAAGTTTTCAACTACTTTCTTGCTGTGCTTACATTTACCGTGATAGCCAAACCCTGTACATTCACAAGTAAAGCCTTTCTCAGTTAGTGTTACAGTGTAGTCAGTGCCGGCTTTGCTGCCAGGCACTGTCCATTCAAAACCCACGTACCAGTTGTCCTTAAACTTGAACCCTTCTGGCTTGAAGTAACGCTGTGAAAATTTAGGCATCTTAGTCTTGTGCGTTAGCGAAGTTAATAACGTCGATACAATTTTGATCAGACGCAAGAGAAGTATCTTGGCTTACATTATAGTTCCATGCTAGCTGCGAACGAGCATACATTGCATAACTCTCAGCATCGCTTTTTGATGTCTCTAGTTCTGTATTAACATATTGAGTCAATGCCCAAATACGCTGATGAGCAGCGTGATAGTTATCGAGGTAATCGAACGCTACATCGTCAGTTATAGCACCAGCAAGAATACCAGCTTCACACTTTTGTGCGTTCTCAACCGAAAGTCCTAGCGCTAGCACTGCGCCCATAGTAATTAAAAATTCCATTTTATTCTTCCTTTGATTCTACAACACGGACTTGATGCCCTTGACCTTTTAATTTTGACGCTACGTTGTTAGCTAAGATGCTCTTAGTAAATGACTGTACAGTTACCCAGCCGCGATCGTCGCCGTAGTCAACTTCAACAGTAAAGTATGTCATAAGTTGCTCCTTTTAGTTACTGTATTATAGTAGCATCATTGCGTTAAAAGTCAAGAACTAAATTGTTTCCCAAAGCACTCGATGCTCGGGTTTCCATCCTTTGCTAATTAACCAACTTGGATCGCCTTCGTTAGACACTGCTTCGTGCTGAGGTGCGTCTTCTCTGTACTCGCCGTTGAAGAAGTATTTTTTCGCAACATCTTTTACACTTACTAGCTCACCTGTGCATACATCAACCACTTTAGGACAGTCGTCCCAATATTCAAGTATAGTAGTTACAGCAGCACATAAATCATCTATATGTAAGAAGTCACGCTTGTGAGTAGAGTGAATGTAATCTACCTTCTTGTGCTTTAGCTTCTGTAACAGCATATCCTCACGCCCGGGCCATACGTTTCTAAAACGCATTCCCTTGACACTAACATACGGATGAGCCGCAATCTCTACCATTTTTTTAGTAGCACCATACGGGTTTAGCCACCACTGTGCTGCGTTTGAACTAGAAGCGTATAGAATCTTATTGCTAATCTTAGCAGCATATTTAAATGTAACTTCGCTACCTGTTACATTATTATAATAGAACTCGTCTGGATTCTTAATGCTGTTGTGTACGCTTGTAAGCGCTGCTAGATGTATAACACCGTTATACATATGACTGTTGTACGCTTCCCAGTCAGCTTCGTTACATATGTCGCCTTGAAAAGCTTCTACTGCCTCACCTTGTTCATTAAGGTAAGACATCAATCGAGAGCCAACATAGCCCTCTGCGCCCGTGATTAAATACATGATTGTTCCTAGGTGCGTCTTTCGATGTCTTCTTCTACGCACTTCTCGCCGTACTGTATTTCTACAATGTGTACGGGTTCTTCACCATCGTTAAATGGACGATGCCAAACGCCCTCTCTAATTATATACGTGGTGTGTGGATTGAGAACTTGAAGTTGCTTCTCCCCATTAGCAAATTCAAGTTCTATCTGCAGCCTACCGCTTAGAACATACCAATGCTCTGAGCGATGAAAGTGCCGCTGATCGCTAAGACTTTTACCTGGCTCAATAACAAGTTCTTTAGTCTTTACTGTGCCCTTGTCATCAAGTACACGCCAGTAACCCCATTGGCGCAGGGTCTTTTGTGTTTTCCATTCATCGAGAATCCAGCTCGAACTGTTCTTTTTGTTCTCGCCGCCGATGCCAAAGATAAACGTAAGATTGTTATTGTTAGGTAGTCGGTCAGTTAGCTCCTGCTCAGGAACATTTGATTTGGTTCTGTCACCACCGTTCATGAACCAAATGTTTGCGTTTTCATGCTTCGCAGCAACTTTGCGAATAATGTCCTTAGCAGTATTGTCACGGTCTACAAACCCTATTGCGTGAAACTCACACGGTAGGTTAAGATTAGCAATAACGTATTGACGCTCTTCGAAAGACATAAAAGGCCTGCCTTTTTTACGAGTAAGCCATTGGTCACTGTTAACACCAATATAAAGAATATCAACTTTTTTAGCTGCTTCTTTGATATAGTCGATATGACCGGAGTGAATTGGATCAAACCCTCCTGTTACAATACCGATGGTTTTTGTCTGTATTTCCATAGCGAAATATTTATCCTATTTTAGTCCTCACGCTCACCGACGCCGTAGTCAATTACAACAGGAAAACGTGGCACACCGTCTGGTGTAAGTTCAAAGTAACGACAGGTTGCCCACGTAGGCTGTTCATCTGCGTGTAGTAGCGCACGAAGCTGATCTTGCGATCCACGCACGTTACTGCCAAACTGCGTGCCGTCTGCCATTTCAAGTACAAAGCGCTTTGCGTAGCCTGCCCAATTGCCAGAACCTTCCAGTACTTCTACAACACGAAACTCTTCAGTAATGAACTCTTTACGCTTGAGCAGATGCTTAGAACGTTTAAGTTCGTACGGCTCGTTATTACGCACCATTTGTCCTTCATAGCCGTCACGCAGGTATTCACCGTAGAACTGGTCGAGTACTTCTTGCGTATTAGCGTATTGCGTTGGCACAAGTTGTACACACTGATCATTTATAACTTCGTAAGCACTAGTAAGATCGCTGTCACGATCAGCAAACGTAAGGTCGGGTTGCTGGTGATTGTAAATGTCGTATACATGATACTGAACAAGTCTAGCAGCTTCTTGTTGATCTGCTTCGGTGGTCTTTACTTTGCGCACAAGACTTGTAATCTTGTTAAAATCTTCTTTCAAGTCGTGATTGTAAAGCTCGCCGTCAACCACCATATTCGGGTTGTTACGCAGGTACGGCTCGACAGCAGCCCAAATATGCGGACAGCTTGTGATCTCTTTGCCCGAACGAGTCCACAGACCGTTCTTGTCAGCAATGCAACGAATGCCGTCTAGCTTTGGCTGCGAGTAGCCTTGGCTTTGCGGACGCTTGGTATAATCGTGTGCCAACATGGGCTTGAACTTTGCGTACGAGTCAATATCTGACACGTTTTCAAAGTATTCTTTTTCTGCGTTAATATCCCAAAGACTCTGCGCTTCGCTAACAGCTTGTTCACGAGCATTAGTAGCGTTCACCTTGCCTACGTTCTTAGCTTCAGTAATGTTCCATACTGACGTTACTTTCTTACCGTCTGTAAGACCACTTACAGTACGAGTGCCTGCGTTGTCATCGTCGTCAAAGCCGTGCTCAACAGTCCATTCGCGAATACGACCAGCAGTGTCACGTTTGTACAATGTATTAAGGGATACAATATTTTTCATTAGTTAAGACACCAAGCAGTTAAAAAGAATGCACCGGCTACTGCCATGCAGAACATAAACATAAACTTTGGGACCCAAGGGTGCTTGTCATTGTTATCTTTAGTCATCGTGTCTTCCTTAACTGTTATTATGCTATTAATATAACATCAAAAAAACATATTGTCAAGAAAAAAGAACCCGTAAGTCCTTTTGTAATTTGGAGCGGGTAGACGGAATCGAACCGACATCATCTGCTTGGAAGGCAGAGGTAATAGCCTTTATACGATACCCGCTTATGGCTCCTTGTGCTGGGCTCGAACCAGCGACCTAATGATTAACAGTCATTTGCTCTACCAACTGAGCTAACAAGGATTGTAAAAGTATAATGGTGCTGGCACGAGGATTCGAACCCCGGGCCTGATGATTACAAATCAACTGCTCTACCAACTGAGCTATGCCAGCATCGTTATACTTTTTACTGCGTTGTTAAAAACGCAGTTAACGCTACAATACTTACTCCTGACGCTGCGATAACACCGCCAATGATAAGCACTCGTACAATATCCGCAATCTTACGGATAAACTGTTCGACTAAGAACCAAGCAAACATACCTGCTAAAAACGCAAACGATCCTGGAACCGAATTTGCTTTTTCTACGTAACCTGACATCGTTGTGATAATCTCGTTTACGATTGACATGTCCATTTGTTTCTTAGCCTCTACAGTAATTATTTATTAACTATACATACTATACGATATTTTTTGGTTCAAGTCAACCAAAAAAGTACATGTAGCTACCAAAAATAATTAAACTGGCTGCTATCATAATCAGCGCAGTACGCATCATGCAAAGTCCAGATCAACGTTAACCCAATTAAGGTCACCGTTATTGTCCACATATGGAAGTTCGACATCTTCGTAAGATTCAAGCAGCAACGGAGATGCGTCGCCTTTGATTTGAATAACACCGGTATCGGCCAACGTGTTTACCTGTGCTTGCCAATCACCGCTGATAATGTTTGGATCGTCATTGCGAATCCATTCAGCAACTGCTTCTACAGTTTCGTCAGCATCAATACCGTCTTCGTCTTCGATTAGGTACTTAATGCCCACTTGTGGTGTTTCTAAAACTTCATTATCATGGTAGTAGGTCATTTGAGATTCTGGCTCACTGTTAACTACTTCGTCTTCACGATTAAAAGCCCAGTCCCAAACTTCAACTGTTGCCCATATAGTGAGCAATCCTGCTACTGCGATAGCACCAAAAAGTAACATTTTAAACTCCTTTGTTAAATGTATTTAATGTTAATAATATTAGTATGTACTATAATTGACTATTTGTCAAGCATAATATTCCATACAAGTGTTGCACGATAGTTATGGTTACTTTGCCAAGAATGCCAAGAGTCGTCCGTTCGACTAAACACAAACAATCGATTCGGTTTCCATTCTACCTCGAACGGGTCTTCTTGTTTAGAGTTCGAATACAACATAGTACCTATATTTTCTTGTGATACGTAAAGAACACAACTAAGCAATTTATTATCAGAATCTGTGTGAGTCGGATACTTTGCGTTAGGATATGTTACGATCAAACTAAGTGTGTGATGATCCGCCAATGGCGCTTTATCAGCTGCTAGTTCGCTAAGCATACTTGTAATCTTCGAACTATATTTGTCGTACAAATTTAATACGTTGGGTTCTTTAAACGTATTGCCCTGCGGATTACCAATTTTAATTACATTGTATGACTGCGTTGATTGATGTATTTTTTTTGAAATTAAGTGATTATTCTGAGAAGGGTCTTTAATAATGCGCTTGGCATATTTCTGTACAAACTTAAAATCTTTATCTTCTAAGAAGTTGTCTTGTATGATATATGGCACAGTCCAGTTATAATTCATATGTTACTCCAAAAAAATAGAGCAGTTTAAAGTCATGCTCAGGACGCCCAGGTGGCACCATCCATTCAAATTAGAAGCCGCAGCTTCAAGCGGAATGGAACGCTTATACGTGTATATTCTCAAAGTAGTATACAATGCCAATTGCTGACGCAATCCACACAATCCAATATGCACTACTAAAAAGTCTAGTTAGCTTCATTTTATTTTACTCCGTGCGTTTCGGTGTACTGTTTTTGTGTAAGATATTTATGAGTGCCCGTTTCCGGATTCATTACTAACCATCGCTGTTGTTCTGCTACATAAACAGGTAGCATATATAGTTTAGCTTTTTTCATTTGTATTCCTTAGTTTTCAAAAACCTGCGCAAAGTAGCCTTTACCGTTAGTGTCACCGCCCCAGTTGTCAAGCTCTTCGCCGTTATAAGTAATGCCGACAACAAAGTCTTCACCAGCAAGAGATTCTTCAGTAACAAAGCCCAGCTTAGTAATATCAAACGATTCGGTGATTGTAATAGTTACATCAAAGAACGTGCCTTTTTCTAGGCTAGAAAATTCTGTAACATAAGCAGGAGTTTCGTCTTCAAATATACTAAAGTCTACGTTGTACAGATCAAAGTCAATCTGCTCAGTTTCTTTAATCTCTCGCACAACGTCGGCATCGTAATCGTTATTGATTACCTGGTGTACAGATAGGTAGCAAGTGCTAGTATCTGCGCCCCAGATAGTTTGTACAATATTATCGTTGTCGTGCCATAACTGATACAGGTCTCGATTTTTGAGGTAAAGAAAATCAATGTCGTCGTCAACATTTTGATCTTGTGGTTCGAGGCAATATTCTACTAGTTCGTGACTGTCTTTGTTAATCCAATAATCATGAACTTTTTTTGAAATATCCGTAAACGTTGTTTCAGCGCCATACCCCGAAACTACAATACGAAAGTACTTTTCAGGATTCTTAATAGTTTCGATCAATTCGATGTTTTCGTCTGTAGTAGGCATATCTAAGTCCTGTATATCTAAGTTATGCTTTATAATAACACAGTTACACAAAAGGTCAACCTAAAACTTTTTAAATGTTACTCCTTGACGAATAAGATTACTTTGATTAGTAATCGTAGCATCTGACGATCGAACTACGGTTTCTGTGTTTCCGTGTTTTCGATTAATAGCATCGTAGTACAGATCGATATACTGATGATAAGTCATTGTGTCAATATGAGTTGATATTGAGATTAACTTTCTTGTATCGCACCCTTGTACTACCATAGGACCTATTTTAACTGTATCAGTGCTCATCAAAAGAAAATGTTCATACTGAGAAATTTCCACAGCCTTAATCCGAGTACTAGATCGACTTTCAACAAAGCCGTCTTCGCCGTTGTATTGATAAACCGGATATAAGTCTGTCATAGTGTTACATACACAAGTCTTCGTATAGAAGCGAATATTTCCTATGATGACTGTTGTCGTTACTAAAAATTTTCCAAAAGACTCTAAACATTTTATCCTCCGTTAAATAAATGGCGGTGAGTGTGGGATTCGAACCCACGATACGGTCTCCCGTATACTCCCTTAGCAGGGGAGCGCCTTCAGCCGCTCGGCCAACTCACCAGTTGGTACACTAACCGTGGTGTACCGCGAGACTATTTGTGGCGTCTATCCCAAAGCTCTTCGAACCCTACATCATTGGATTCATGATTATGCCAAACACGCTTTGTATATGACTTTACCATTCCTCTAATTGTTTCTTCATTCCAGTCTTCTGGAATCAAGTAACCTTTTACTACATAAAAGAGCCAATTAGCATCTTTTAATTCTTGCTCGGACATACTATACCTCTACGGTATTTATTCGCCCCACACCACATGCTCGTAAATTTCTTTCCAAGTATTTACACGCTTGATGTGTTCGCCTTCGTTGAAATCACGATTGTGAATATGATCAATAAGAATAGTGTCAAGCCCCATGCGCACACCAAGTTCGGCATTGCTAGGTTTATCTTCTACCCAAACACAACCAGTGTCTTTATATTCAATTAGCGCATCGTCTTTGTCGGCACCTGTATCAAGACACACAAGGCGCTCAATAGCAGTTGGACCGAAAAGATTTTTAAGATTGCGCATACGAGCATTCCACGCACCGTCTTCAACACTGAGACTTGTAATTACGTGAAACACGTATCCTTGTTCTTCGTGAAGCTTAGCAACATACTTCATAGCGTCACGGAACGGAGCAAGTGTTTCAATACGAGTTGACTCGTTAAACCAACGAGCAAAGATACGTTTCTCGCTTTCTTTAAACTTACCGAAAGCTTCGTCCGAGAAGCCGTATTGTTCACGTAGATCGTAACAATCGCTTCTTACCTTTTCGTATCCGTGGCCTTTCATAAACTGTTCGAAACCGTATTCCCAGTCACAAAGCACACCGTCGCAGTCTGTAAGAATTACTTTATCATTCATTAGTCTGTAGCTCCATCTCGGTTAGTAGCTAAATCTTTTTCTTGTTCTTCAATGTCGTCTTGAATGACTGAAATGACTTTGTCCATAGCAATTACCATATCAGTACGGCCTTCTTTACGATGCTGTTCTTTTCTAACTTCCATCGTTACGATAGAGTTACGAAGTGATTCAATATTTTCTCTAGACGCAGTCATTTCAATCCTTTCTAAGTTATGCTATTATAATAGCATCATTGTACGCAAAGTCAACTACTTTTCGTAGATAATAGTCGAAGTAGTTTCTGTAACAGGACGGGCCTCTGGAACTACAACTGTATCTTGTACTCGAGCAATAGCTTGAACATTGTCCAGCGGCATAAGATCACCAACTTGGTACTGTGTCATAGTAGTGCCACGAGCTTCGTAACCGTTGTAATCGTAAGTTACGTTAAAGTGCGAAACTACCTGTTGCTCTTGCGGCTCCGAACCGTCGTAACAAACACGACGTGTTTCATTGTTTACATCGCCGTCAATAACTGCGCCAGCGGTTGCCGCAATAGCAGTACCAACAATTCCCCCAGTGAGGATGTATCCAGCAACACCGCCGATCACAGCGCCACGAGCACTTGGATCAACATCGCCTTCGTTGTACACAGTACAACCTGCAGCTGGGTCAAAGAAAGTTACAGTCTCCCAATGAGGGGTAACACTAGTAACAGTGCCGTAGCGTACTTCGTTGTACGGGCTAGTAACAGCACAGCCAGCAAGACCGGCTAGGCTAAGGATACCTGCGCCTGCTAGAATTTTCATCATTTATTTTATTCTCCAATTAGATTAATATTAACATTCAACGGAACCTCATCGCCAACACGGTAAGGCTCATAAACACGACTGGTAGCACTAATGCTGTTCCATTCGTATGTTACATTATAGTGCGTAATTTGATTTTGCGCAACCCAATTATCCACAACACTACACTCTCTACGGTTTTGGTAGCCAACAATTACACGCTGGCCTTTGCCAGCTTCTGCTGCTACAGCACCGCCTACTAAGCCGCCAACTACAGCGCCTTCGTCTTTGTCAGTGATCGCTTTACCGAACAAGCCGCCGATGAGAGCGCCGCCGATAACTTCAAGACCACTTGCTCCGTTGCCAGTGCGACCGTATACAGGAACCTGTACAACTTGACACTGCTCGGATGGTCGATTTACATAGTTTGTTTGATACGCAGGTTCTACATTAGTTACTACGCCCCACGCAGTTTGCGCAAAAGCAGTAGAGAACATACCAGCTGCTGACACTGCGAAAGTAGCTAATAGTCCGGCAAATAAGATTTTCATTAAGTTTCCTCTGTTAAGTTGGTGCGCCATGAGGGACTTGAACCCCCACACCTTGCGGTACAGGTACCTAAAACCTGCGTGTCTACCAATTCCACCAATGGCGCTTTGTTACTCAACTTATGTTATTAATATAACAAACATACTTACCAATGTCAACCACTTTGTTTATTTTTTCTGGCTTTTTATCTTGCGGGTAGTGAACATCCTGCCCAGCGAATCCAACCAAGATAAAGATCTCCCATCGTCCAGTTCTTTCCGCCTTCCATTCTTGCCATTGCTTCTACAATAGGAATAATAGTAGGAAGATTGAATACGTTGATCTTTACTGCGTCTACATCAAAGCCTGTGCGATCTCCAATAAACGTTACGTACCCATTTGTGTTGTTTTCAAAGTCTGGAGCATAAATGCTGATAGCTTGGTTAATGGTCTTACCACTGTATCTGCGTTCAAGCAGATCGAACATTGCTGCGAATCCCCAATGAACGTCAACGAACGTTTCGTATGCGTCACTTTGGTTTATTTCGCCAAGATAAGTGTGTCCTGTCTTTTTAATGTTACCGGGGTTGTTGTTACGTGTAGGTATGTTATTAGAAATCGAAGTAGAGTCGAATTTTGTATCAGCAACTTCGCATATGTTTGTAGCAGTAGGTTGCTGTGCTGCTGCTAATGACCCGCTTGCTACTAACGCAATAGCGGACAGAATAATTTTGTTAATCATAGTTACCTCTCTTATCCCGCAATGTATTTATACGTATACAATCTTGGTAAATTAACCAACTAAATATTTGTTGCGGTGACCTCCCAGGCGATCCGCAATTTAGGAGAAAGAAAATGGATATAATTGATAATGTAAAAGGTTGGATTGGTAAATTCGCTGAACTAGGTGTTAGCGTTCTTGCTTTAGGAATCATTGCTGAATTACTCGGTGTAGGTTCTTTACCTTTTATGCCAGGCGACATGAGCGTAATTGCTAATGTATCTGGCGTTGTAGATTCCCTCGGTTCCAATGGTCTAGTAGGCCTTCTTGCTGTTTGGGTTCTCTGGATGATCTGGAAGAACAAATAGCTTAAACTAATAGGGGGAGTTAATCACTTCCCCTATCTTTTTGATAAATAATCTGATGAAAAAATAGTCAATTTTTTTTGGCTATATTTTTTTGAGTCAAAAAAGGAAAAGAAATGACACAGTTAATTGATCCAGCAAAATTTACAAACAGTGTAGGCCTTTTAAGGTCTTTTTTTATGGACAAAGGTTTTGAAGAAGTTCACACACAAAACAGACTTAGTATCTTAGCAGCGTGCGAAGACCCATTTAATGTTGCTACATATCAATACGAAAACCAAGTTTGGCCGTTACCCCAAACAGGCCAAATGTGGTTAGAACATGAATTACTTACTAAGCCTTCATCGAAAGGCTTTTTTTGTGTCTCCACTTCTTATAGACAAGAGCCTAACGCAATTCCAGGCAGACACGATACAATCTTTCCAATGTTTGAATTTGAAATGCCGGGTGACATTAATGACCTCGAAGCAATGGAACACGAACTGTGCGAGTATATGGGATTTGGTGATATCACTGGTAAGACATATGCTGAGTGGCAGAAAGAATATAATGTAGATGGTGAACTAGAAGATGAACACGAAAAGAAGATGTATGAGGAATACGGTTCTGTTATGATTAAAGACTTCCCTGAGTTTACTTCACCGTTCTGGAATATGTCCAGATACGAAGATGGTGTAACATCCAAGAAGATTGATGTAATCTTGGGTGGTATGGAAACTATTGGATCAGCAGAGCGTAGTTGCGACGTTGACATGATGCGTGAAACATTCTATACAATTACAGACGGTGCTTACAGTAACTTATTATTCGAATTGTTTGGTAAGGATCGGGTTGAGGCAGAATTAGAACAGTTCTTTAACTACGAATTCTTTCCTAGAGTCGGCGGTGGTATTGGCATGACTCGTATGATTGCTGCGTTAGATAAACTCTAAAAATAAAGGGGAGCATAATAACTCCCCTTCTTTTACTTCTTTCCTGGTAGCTTACAATCTACCATTAAGACTTGATGAAGATCAACTGTATTAATTTCTTTCAGCCTCCTCATTTCGTCCATAGCTTCGTAGTAAGGAAGCCTAGCAGACACCGTTTTAGGAGGTGCCCACCAGTCTTCTTCGTCATATTGAATAACTACGTAAAGATTAACTAGTTCGGTAGTGATGCTTCAATACCTTCTACGTACCAATCCATTGAAAGCAGTGTTGGCCAGTCATCTAAGTGCTCTGCGCCAGCAGCACACTCATCAGGAATAGAACCATCTTGCTTACGTAGGCCTTCACAAGGGAAAGCATGACGATCGCCATTTGCTAGGGCTTGTTCAAGCATAAGTGCTTCAGTAACAAGTGTCTGACCCATAGCGTCTACATTGTAGCTTTCTAGAGCAACCATGCCAACTTCGCCACCTTGACCATCTTTGGTGAAACCCCACCAAGTATCGCCACCAGTCCATGTGCCGTCCATTACTTGACCAACACGATCAACATAGTAACTGTCCCAGTCATCTACAATAGAAACTAGGTGAGCGTTAGGACCAAAAGCAGACATGTTAGATGCTTGTCCAAAAGCATACACGCCAGCGTTTTCGGCAATCTGTACAGGAGCAGGAGAGTCAGTGTGCTGTACAATAATATCAGCACCTTCGTCAATTAGTGCTTGCGCAGCACCAGCTTCCTTAGCAGGATCGAACCAAGTATACAACCAAATAACATCTACTTCAATATCTGGATTATGTTTCTGTGCTTCCAGCATGAATGCGTTAATACCACGCACTACTTCTGGAATAGGAAAAGACGCAATATAACCGACTTTATTAGTCTTGGTCATGTTAGCAGCGATCATACCCTGGACTACTCGTCCTTCGTAGAATCGTGCGCCGTAGGTAGACATGTTGTCAGTGTCACGAACATACCCAGTAGCGTGCTCAAACGCAACTCCTGGATAGTTAGCAGCAACTTTATTGGTTGGGTCCATATATCCAAACGACGTAGTAAAGATAATGTCATGGCCAGTTTCAGCCAGCTGAGTAATTGCCTCAACTGCTTCTGGACCTTCTGGGACCATTTCTAGGTAGGTAGTAGATACGTCTGGACCGTATGCTTCTTCTACAGCAAGACGACCAACATCATGTCGGTATGTCCAGCCAAGATCGCCGATCGGGCCTACATAAATAAAACCTACTTTGGTTTCAGCAAATGCTGCGGAAGCAGTAGTAATAGCTACTGCTGCGGATGCAAAGATTTTCTTTAGCATGGTTTACAGTTTCCTTGTAATGTGATTTAAAATAGAAGGTGTACAGAATTACACCTTCTACTGCTACTTATTCTGTATTGAACTAGTAGCATATAAAAATAGCAGGCGCTGCGAACAGGTCTGCTATTTAAATTTACTTCATGGAGAAGCGGTTAGGCCGCCCCCAAAGTTCGTTCGCAGGGCCGCGGTGAAAAATAGGATTATCTTCACCATCGAGTTTACGAACTTCTTTCACTGTGGTAACCACAGGATTCTTGTTCTTGCGCCAACGGTCAAGTTGCCGAAGTGCTTTTTGAAAACTTTTTGAAATATGCTTATTATTTTGATTAGTCATTTGTTTGTGTCCTTACTCTGGGTTAATTAGTGGAATGTAATCTGTAGGCAAATCTGGCACTGGAATCTTTCCGTAAGTAGTGTACCAGTTAATTAAATAATTACATACGTTAGCTTTGTTCTCGTTGGCCCATTCTTCGCCCTTGCTAACAATGTAAGTTCTTGTGTTTCCAAGCATACCTTCCCATGCTGTCTGCGGGTCTGCTGGGTCAAACGTTCCAGCTGGAATAGCATATGCTAATTCAAAATTACGAATGTCGTCGTACATTGCGATCGTACTGTAGCCGTGTAACCACACTGCTTGCCACAGTCCTTTTTGTACTTGATCATCAGCAGTGTGCCAACAGAACGCTGAAGAAAACACAGTATCGTAAATATTGTCCATACCATGTTGATTAGCAATCATCTTACCTGCTTCGCTTAGCAGATACATTTCCATAACAGGAACGATGCGAGCGTCTTGTGCCTGTGCTGCTGACACTGTAAACATAGCAGCAAACGCTGCAAGTATTTTCTTCATTTTCTTTCCAATAAAAAAGGGTAAGCATGTCTCACTTACCCTTTTAATATAAACTCTTTTGTAGTTGAAGTCAACTATTAAAGTTGATCAAGTAAACTATTTTTACAGTCCGTTAGGTACAATAACATAGTGGATTGCTAATACAAGCGCCACTGATACACCTAGTCCGACCATCATCTTGCCAAAGTCTTTGGCAACCAACGGAAACACTGATTTTGTTTTCTTCTTACCAAAGTACGTAGCCATCGCAAGTTCTCTACCTGCTAACAAGCCTACGAACACCCAAGTTGTTGACATTGGTATGTCGTTTAGTTCTTTGAAGAAGTACAAACACAACCAATAGAATAAATCAATCAGTGTAGCACTACGCACGTATCGGGTATTGTGCTTCTCGAGTACAATCTTTTGTATCTTGCCGCCCCGTTCTCTAAACATAAAGAATAGCCCAGCAACAAATACAACTGAAATCATAAACATAAGATCCAATGGCACTTCACGTGGAAGGAATACAGCAATGTTTGCCATGTCATGACTTAGCCATGTCCACCATAGTCCGCCAGTTGCTACCCATTGTGCGATGCGCCAAAACTTTTTATTGCCTTCACTAACAGGCGCAGTTTCATCATACCATTTACCGAAGTATTTGTGTATGCCAAACCAGATACAATACGCAAATGCGGCTGCGACGCCGTAGCCCATGACCGATTTCATCAGCATCTTCTCAAGTACAAATGTACTCGCAAACACACTTAGTACTAAGAAACTTGTACTAACAGGCACGCCCATTCGTGTTAGTAGAACAAGTATAGCTGGTGCGGCTGCGTGATACCATTGTACTTCTTGCCATGGTATTCTAGTTAATCGACCGTAACTGATGTCACCACCGTTTACATACCAACCGTACCAAAGTGTCGCAAGTAATACTACACTCGCGGCTCCCCATAAAATTTTGTAGTTAAATCTCTCATTATTTGATGCCATCCATGTACCGAGAGTTTGTACTGAATCGTTTGCTATAACCGCATATGCGGCCAGCAAGAAGCCAACAAGGCTCCATAGAGTGAGTGCGTCCATTATAATCTCCTTTGCTTGACGGCTTTACCCCGTCGCTCACAAATGTAATACTGCGTATTACAAAATTATTTATTAGAGAAAAATTATTATGCTATAATACTGGTTGAAAACTAATCAAAAAAATAAGGAGCCTAAGCTCCTTACATTAGTATCAATACTGTTCTACCTTTAGCATCTTTTTCAAATCTACCATAGTAGCCTAGACTGTTTTTTTTGTTGTCGATCTTATCAAGTGATGCTAGCAGCATTTTCTTTCTAAGTCTAGCCGGCACAGTGACAGCAGCATTTAAACTTACAGTGCCGTAGATCATGTCAGCCTTGTTAACTAATTTTTTAAATTCTTCTAATGTGTATCTAGTCATGTTGCGGGTATGTTCTCCCCACCAGTAGTAGTAACGTTGGTTACATTTGCGAATCGAAAACTGCGCCACGCTTGCTGATTTGTATCCCAAACAACAAGAGTGTCGCCTTCACGCTCTTCTGTTAGTTTTTCAGCAACCTCGGCAGGTAATCGAGACTTGTCAAGAGTACAAGTCATTACTCGTTCGTCGCCGTTGATTTTGTTAAAGGTCACAATCAATTCGTTGTGACGTAGAAAGGTTAATAGTGAATTCTTAGTGGGTACAGTCATGATAGTTCTCCATTTTACTTATTGGGCCGTTGAGTTTTGATTTCTACATAGATATCCATAACCTCCATTAGCTGACGTAAAGGAATCTGCTTAAGGTCTGGTGTGTCGTCACAAAAATAGAAGACCTGCCATGCCATACGCTCCTCGGCTGTGATTAGTTCATTAACCTCGAGGTCCCACAGAGCCTCACAACGAGTAAACTTGCCGACTGCGCCTGTCCAAGCCAAAAATAGCAAGATACAAGTGGCTAATACAAATAACCCGATGATAATATTTCTAACGAGTTTCGTTGTCATTTGTAAATGCCTCACTCCAGTATTTTTCAAAGATTGCATATGTGCAAACTGCGTTTGCAAGAAGGCCAGCAATGCCCATTGAAACTGCTAAGATAGGTGTTACTACAAAAATACTCAGCAGCATCACAATCACAAGTTGGTTACGAATACTCATACTTAAAGTTCCACTTCGCCTTCGAGGTAAGCATCCCAAAACAATTTTGAAGCTGCCTTCATTAGATCTGAGTTTGCTAAAATTTCACCTGTGTACACACCAAGTTTATTAGCAGCGAATTTTGCTGCTCTCATACGGATATCTTGATTAGTAAAGTCACTCATATTATCGTACGTTACATGTTCCATTATCGTGTTGTCCTTACGTTGTAAGTTTTAGGGCCGTCGGAAAGAAAATCAAGACCAGCAAGTTTGCCTGCGTAACGTCCAATGCTTTCTTTCCACTGTAATACTATTTTATTGCCAGCAATGGCAACTGTCAACCGTTTTTCAAGATCATAATTAAGAACTTCTGCTTGCTGGTTAATTTCAGTATCGACGCAGTAAAGTTCACACACGTTATCGTATTTAAATGTCATTTGTTCTTTCCGTTTTTGATTCTATGAATAAGTATACTCCAGGAGTCGACTGCCCAAACAATTAGCAAACCGATGCCAATTGAAGCAAGGAGTAGTAGCATCAGCACCGCAGTGTAATCATACACTTGCCAGCCTTCAAGCATTGGTAAAAATGGCATGTATCTCTTTCAACAGTTCTTTTGCTTCATCGGGCCTACGCTGGAAAACGTTACGTCCTACGATCATACCCAAGCCGCCACCGTAGGCAATATCACGAGCATCGTTAAGTACATTGTCTCGCGATGTCTTTACCCCGCCTGAAAATAGTACAGGAATACCACAAGCAGATTTAACAATCTTTTCTACGTCTTCGGCCTTATTATAGTTACCCGCTGGCAGTTTGACTTTAATTACTGTAGGTTCAAGTTGCGCAGCAATATACGCAGCGTGCATGGTGGTTTCTAAGCTTGTGGTATCAAAGTTACCGCCTCGTGGGTAGCTCCAAAGTATGCTTTTAGTATACACTGGCATATCGTGCCTATAACGCCATTCGGCAAACTGTTCAATCATTTGATTTTGTGTCGGAGAGCCCGGGTAAATTGTAAATCCTGCTCCGCCAAACTTTCGAGTCGAATGTCCGAAGATTGCTTGCGTTGGTGTTACTGTAGGATTAAGATTGTTAGCGTGATTCATCTTAACAATCACGTTGTTCTGTTGTTCGGGATACTTTTCAACTAACAATGTTGCTACACGATACGGCAATGCTGTAGCACTCACTAATCCTTCGTTAATCAGTTCGTTAATGTAATCAATTTGATAATCAACATCTAACATTTCCGGATGCTCTGTATCAAGAAACGCTGCTTTTGGACCGTGCTCTACACCCTGGTCAATAGGAAGGACAATAGAGTACGTTCCTTTTTGTCCAAACTCTTTATCACTCAAAAACTTATGTATCATTATTCATCATCCTCCTTCGAAATCTCTTCCATCAAAATCTCTTCGATATGCTTTTTTAGCAACTCCCGTTCTGGTCCATCAGGAGGCCAGCAAACAACATCCTCCATTTCGACTGTCCAATTTCTATCTAGCATACGCTTGTCACCATTCGATTTCACCGTAACTTTTTCAATCTCAATGTCCATAGAAATCAATAACTCTTTCTAAAGCATGAATGTCTTGAACGATATCATTCCAATCTTCTTGGTTAATTGCTGTCCAACCTTTCATATCTCGTTTCTTGTTCATATCATCTCTGGTTTCTTTACACAGTTGAAGACTATACTTTAACCTTCTTAAAGTCAGTTCATCTGTTGAGATTGTTTCTGTTTGATACAAAGGTGTTTCCTTTTCAATCAAATCATCTTCTTGGTCATACTTTGCTAACTGATCTAAAGACTTAGACTGTCTAATAATCTGTCTGATACGGTTATCAAACAAAGACTGTGGAATATGACTTACTTGCATGCCATCTTGCAATAACCACAAGCCATCTTGATCATAGTCTAGGGTGTAGTCTAACGCATTTGATTTTGACATTTCTTCTCTTAAGTCTTTGATTTCTTCTTCAGCCAAAGTGTAAGCAGTCAATAACTCAACAATTCTTTCTGCTGCTTCCGGATAAAGATTACCTTCAGGTTTGTCTTCGTCTTCTGGATATACCTTTTCCCAGTTTCTAAGGCGTTCAACCAGTCTTTTGTCATAACTATTCATTTTTATCATCCTTTACCAAACTAAACCCAACATGAGTAAACCATATCCGAGAATGTCTCATAGCAAACTCAATATCTTTTTCTGGATAACCACTTTCTCTGAGCAGCTCTTTGTAATCCTTGTCCTCTGGTAAATGCTTAGGGAAACCATACTTCCATCCGGCTAGGG
>Ga0208305_10000568_pt1 | contig 18495 bp, 22 predicted proteins | sample ColrivemetaGS741_FD_187605 | JGI IMG/M metagenome (GOLD analysis project Ga0208305, IMG submission 187605) | Estuarine microbial communities from the Columbia River estuary - Flood tide ETM metaG S.741 (SPAdes) (version 2) | ecosystem: Environmental > Aquatic > Marine > Intertidal zone >... | reverse complement strand
AGTTGGTGCACCTCCCGGATATGTTGGTTATGAAGAGGGTGGTCAATTAACAGAAAAAGTAAGAAGAAAACCTTATTGTGTAGTGCTTTTAGATGAAATTGAAAAAGCACATCCAGATGTTTTTAATATGATGCTTCAAGTTTTAGACGATGGACATTTAACAGACAGTTTAGGGCGTAAAATTGATTTTAGAAATACTATTATCATCATGACATCAAATGTTGGAGCTCGTCAATTAAAAGACTTTGGACAAGGTGTTGGTTTTGGTACAGCTTCAAAAGTTGCGCAAGCAGACGATAATTCGAAAGGAATTATTGAAAATGCACTTAAAAAAGCATTTGCTCCTGAGTTCTTAAATAGAATTGATGATGTTGTAGTTTTTAATGCTTTAGAAAAAGAAGATATTGATAAAATTATCGATATTGAAATGGCTAAATTATATCTAAGAGTTAAAGATCTTGGTTATACTTTATCATTATCTGAGAAAGCAAAAGATTATATTGCAGAAAAAGGATTTGACAGACAATTTGGAGCTCGACCATTAAAAAGAGCTATTCAAAAATATGTGGAAGATGCTTTAGCAGAAGAAATAATTACTTCAAAAATTCATGAAGGAGACGAAATCTTTATGGATTTAGATGAAGAAAAAAGCGAATTAACAATAGTTATTAAAAAAGCAGAGAAACCTACTAAATAGTAGGTTTCTTTATTAAATATATTTAAAATTGGAGAAAATAATAATTGGCTCTAGAGAATATTGTTCTTTACCAAATTTAGGAATTGAATTAATTAAAGCAAAAGTAGATTCAGGTGCGAAAACAACAGCGTTACATGCTGACAATCAAATTAAATTTAGTAAAGACGGAGAATACTGGGTAAAATTCTCTTTACATCCATTAAAATCAAAACCTGAATTACATGTTGAATGTGAGGCAAAACTATTAGAAAAAAGAATCATCAAAAGTTCTAACGGCACTAAAGAAGAGCGCTTTGTAATTGAAACGCAACTTGTTTTAGGAAATGCTTCATACCCTATCGAAGTTACATTAACCAATAGAAAATTAATGGGTTTTCAAATGCTATTAGGAAGACAAGCTATGACTAAAAAAGTGTTGATTGATTGTGAATTTAGATATTTATTAGGAAAACCAAACTTGTAAAATTTAATAAATGCAAAAAAAATATTTACCTTCATTAATACTTTTCCTTATAGGAATGGTTATTACGATCATTGGATCTTTGTTTAAACTTATGCATTGGCCAGGCGCTAGTATTATGTTAATTATTGGAATGCTTTCCGAAGCTATTGCAATTATAATATTAATTGTAACTATATTAAAAAACAAATAGAAAGCTTATGGCTGAAATTCTTCACGACATTTGTATTAACTCAAGTCCGACTTTAATTTTTAAGGCCATTAGTACACCTGAAGGCTTTAATAATTGGTGGACCAATAAATGTAGTGGCGTTGCAAAAATAAATGAAGAGTTTAATTTTTACTTTTCAGAAGAATACAATTGGTTTGCCAAAGTTTCTAAATACAGTTCAAATGAAGCAATTGAATTTTCCATGACAATTGCTTCTGAATGTTGGGAACAAACAAGCTTTGGTTTTCTTCTCACTGAAGTAAGTTCTACTAAAACTCAAGTTCAATTTTACCATAAAAACTGGAACAATACAAACAAAGAGTTTAGAACAACAAGTTATTGCTGGGCGCACATCCTTTATTTTTTAAAAAATTATATAGAGAATGGTATAATTGTTCCATTTGAAAACAGAAATAATCATATCTAATATGCATATAATCTCTCAAGTATTAATTGTTATTGTAGTACTACTCCACTTGTATTTCTTATGGTTAGAAATGTTTGTTTGGACAACTAAAGCGTATAAAGTGTTTAGAAATTTTCCCAAGGATTTATTTGAGAAAACAAAAACCATGGCAGCAAACCAAGGTTTGTATAACGGTTTTTTAGCAGCAGGATTAATTTGGTCCTTATTTATAACAGATTTTGTTTGGAGTAACAATATTGCATTATTTTTCCTTACTTGTGTAACAATTGCTGGAATTTATGGCGCTTATTCTGTTTCTAAAAAGATATTTTTTGTACAAGGAATTCCTGCTATTTTAGGAATTTTGAGTTTGATTTTTGTTAGGTAAAAGAGCCAATTTTACTTATTCTGTCTTTTTATTTTTTTAATTAGCTTAATTAATTCTTTATTATCCGTTTTAATGTAAATAACTCCAGATTGTCCATAAATACCATAAAGAGACATAGCCTTTTCATCAAAAAAACAAAGTATTTCATTAATATTATTTTGGCCTAAATTATTTACAATTTTCAAATATTCAGGATGCTTATTTAAGTCTAGATTAATATATCTGATATCATTATAAACTAAACTAAATATAATTTTTACACCACAAATATTACCTAATTCGTCTACAACAGAAGCATTTAAAGTTGGAGTGTCCTTTAATATAACTCTAGGTCTATATTCAGAATATTTTGAATCAGAAGCTATTTTTTCTTTAATTAAATTTAACTTTTCTTCTTTCGAAATAGTTCTTTCAAAAGACTTTCTCCAATTATTATTATCAATTTGTAAATTACAAGTGTCTGTAACTTTTTCTTGACTAAATGTTGTTTGTAAAATTAATAAAAATAAAAAAAGAATGTTTTTCATGCAGTTAATAAATTAATCTTAAAAACTAATCCTCTAAATCAATCTGAAAACTATTTAAAAAAGTGATTGATTTTTCAATGTCGTAATGTAAAATTCTGTCTTCGCTTACAAAGGAAACTTCTTCTCTGTATGATTTAATAAACATTTCAATAAACTCACTAGATTTTAAAGGTCTTCTAAACTCTAATGCTTGTGAACCGTTTAATAATTCAATAGCTAAAATACGCTCTAAATTCTCTACAATTTTAAGGGTTTTAGTAGCAGCATTTGCTCCCATACTTACATGATCTTCTTGTCCGTTACTCGAAACAATACTATCTATACTTGCTGGCGTAGCAAATTGTTTGTTTTGACTTACAATACTTGCAGCAGTGTATTGCGGAATCATAAATCCTGAATTTAATCCTGGGTCACTTACTAAAAATGCTGGTAAACCTCTTAATCCTGAAATTAATTGGTAAGTTCTTCTTTCCGAAATACTTCCTAATTCTGCTAATCCTAAACCTAAAAAATCTAAAGCTAAAGCCAAAGGTTGTCCATGGAAATTTCCACCAGAAATAATTTTATCTTCTCCTACAAATATATTAGGGTTATCCGTAACTGAATTAATTTCAGTACGGAAAACTTTTTTTACATAATCTAAAGTATCCTTACTTGCTCCATGCACTTGTGGAATACATCTAAAAGAATATGGATCTTGCACGTGTACTTTATCTTGTTTAATGATTTCACTTCCTTCTGTAAATTCAAGCATTCTTTCGGCCGTCATTACTTGCCCTTTATGGGGGCGAATTAAGTGAATCAAATCGGTAAAAGGTTCGCTTCTACCATCAAAACCTTCTAGGGAAACTGCAGCAATTAAATCGGCTAAATAAGAAAGTTTTTCTGCTTTTATTAAACTATAAACACCATAAGCACTCATAAATTGGGTTCCGTTTAATAAAGCCAATCCTTCTTTAGATTTTAAAACTAAAGGTTTCCAATCGTTACTTTCTAAAACTTTATGAGCAGGTTGTCTAAAACCATTATAATTTACTTCTCCTTCACCTAATAAAGGTAAAGACATATGTGCTAAAGGGGATAAATCTCCAGATGCACCAAGAGAGCCTAATGTATAAATAACAGGTAAAACATCGTTATTATAAAAATCGATTAAACGATTTACAGTAGCTAATTGCACACCTGAATGTCCGTAACTTAAAGACTGTACTTTTAACAACAACATTAGTTTTACAATTTCTTGTGGCACTTCGTCTCCGGTTCCACAAGCATGCGATTTAACTAAATTTTCTTGAAGTTTAGATAAGTTTTCATTTGAAATTTTTACATTACATAAAGAACCAAAGCCTGTGTTTATACCATAAATTGGCGAATCATTAGACTTCATTTTCTCGTCTAAATAAGTACGACATTTTTCAATATTTACTCGAGCTTCTTCTGATAATTCTATTTTTAAACCGCACGAAATAATTTCGTTAATTTTTTCAATAGACAATAAATCAGAGCTTATATAATGTATAGTTTCCATGTAATAGTTTTAAAACCCAAAATTCAGCAAACAATTGTTAAAATGCAAAGTTTTGAGGCATTATTAACGAAATTTATTTTTATTTAAATTAATCCAATTTTATACAAGCAAAAATTAAGATTTTTAATAAATTAGCAACTTAAATTTTATACGTACTAAATAATGAAAAATACAGCTTTATCACACATTCATGAAAGTTTAGGAGCAAAAATGGTTCCATTTGCAGGATATAATATGCCGGTACAATATGAAGGTGTAAATGCAGAACACGAAATCGTTAGAACTGGTGTTGGTGTTTTTGATGTTTCGCACATGGGAGAATTTTTCTTAAAAGGTGAAAACGCACTAGCATTAATTCAAAAAGTTACTTCAAACGATGCTTCAAAATTAGTGGACGGTAAAGCACAATATACTTGTTTACCAAATAATGAAGGCGGAATTGTAGATGACTTAATCATTTATAAAATAGAAGATAATCACTATATGATTGTTGTTAATGCCTCGAATATTGAAAAAGATTGGAACTGGATTTCAAAACATAACGATTTAGGTGTGGAGATGCAAGATTTATCTGAATCTTATTCTTTATTAGCAATACAAGGGCCAAAAGCAGCGGAAGCAATGCAATCATTGACTTCTATTGATTTAATTAACATGCCATATTATACTTTTCAAATTGGAGAATTTGCAGGTGTAAATAATGTTACGGTTTCTGCAACTGGTTATACTGGTTCTGGAGGTTTTGAAATTTATTTTAAAAACGAAGATGCTGAAACTATTTGGAATAATATTTTTAAAGCTGGAGCTGATTTTGGAATTAAACCAATTGGTTTAGCGGCAAGAGATACTTTACGTTTAGAAATGGGATTCTGTTTATACGGTAACGATATTAACGATACAACTTCACCATTAGAAGCTGGATTAGGTTGGATTACCAAATTTGATAAAGAGTTCACAAACTCAGAAAATTTAAAGAAACAAAAAGAAGCAGGTGTTACTCGAAAATTAGTAGCTTTTGAATTAACAGAAAGAGGAATTCCTCGTCACGATTACGAAATTGTAGACGCGAACGGAAATGTTATAGGAATTGTAACTTCTGGAACTATGTCACCATCTTTAGGAATCGCAATTGGTTTAGGTTATGTTCCTACTGCTTTATCTGCCGTAGATTCAGAAATATTCATTAGAATTAGAAATAAAGATATAGCTGCAAAAGTGGTAAAATTACCTTTTTATAAGAAGTAACAAATTCAAGAACAATTACAAAAATCAAGTGCAAATTTGAAAATTGAAATTGAATTTTGTACTTGTAATTGAAATCATTAAATTTGCATTAGATAATAATAAAAAAAGAGAGATTGCTTCGCAAGCTCGCAATGACATATGGGAAGAGCATTCGAATTTAGAAAAGCACGTAAAATGAAACGTTGGTCAGCAATGGCTAAAACGTTTACTCGTATAGGAAAAGATATTGCAATGGCTGTTAGTGAAGGAGGTCCAAACCCGGATACTAACTCTCGTTTAAGAGCAGTTATGCAGAACGCAAAGTCTGCAAACATGCCAAAAGACACAGTGGAACGTGCAATTAAAAAAGCATCTGACAAAGACACTGCACATTATAAAGAAGTATTGTTTGAAGGATATGCTCCTCACGGAATTGCAATATTAGTGGAAACTGCTACAGATAACAATAATAGAACAGTTGCCAACATTAGAAGTTATTTTAATAAATGTAACGGAACATTTGGAACACAAGGTTCGGTAGAATTTATGTTTGACCATACTTGTAATTTTAGAATTCCAGCGGAAGGTCAAGATGTAGAAGAATTAGAATTAGAGATGATTGATTTTGGAGTGGAAGAAATTTTTGAAGATGAAGATGGTATTTTAATGTACGGTCCTTTTGAAAGTTTTGGAGCAATTCAAAAAGAATTAGAAATTAGAGGTTTAGAAATTCTTTCGTCTGGTTTTGAAAGAATTCCACAAGTTACAAAAGAACTTACTGCTGATGAAGCTGCTGATGTTGAAAAATTATTAGAAAAAATAGAAGAAGATGATGACGTTATGAATGTGTATCATTCTATGCAAGAAAGTACAGAAGATTAATTTTACAAAATAAATAGTAAAAAACGTCTTGCATTGCAGGGCGTTTTTTTTATTTACCGTACCATTCAATAAATTTTTTAGTTTTTGATTTACTTACTTCATAAAAATCCGACTCTAAATTACTCAAAGACAAAACAATTGAAGTTGATTTTTTTACTAAATGAATATATTTTTTATTAATTATATATTTTCTATTAATTCTAAAAAACGTATTAGAATTAGTTTCGTTTTCAATTTTATCTAATGATTTATTAATTAAAAAGTTTCTGTTTTCTTTAGTTGAAATATAGGTTGCATTATTTTCACTGTAAAAAAAAAGAACATCATCTAAAATTATTTTTTTAATGTTTGTTCCTGAAGAAACTAAATAAGATTCAATAGTTACTTTTTCATTAAAACTCTCCCAACGTATTTGATTTTGAAAACCAATTTGCAAAGAGTCCATTTTAGAAATTAATCTTTCTAACTTCTCTTCATTAATAGGTTTCAACAAATAATCAATTGAATTATAATTAAATGCTTGTAAAGCATATTCATCGAATGCTGTCGTAAAAACTATTTTAGAATTAATTTTCGTATGATTTAAAATATCAAAACAAGTTCCATCACTTAATTTAATATCCATAAAAACAATATCAGGATGATTGTTTTCTTCTAACCAAACTAAAGCTTTTTTGACTGATTTTAATATAGTGAGAACATCAAAATTATGTTGTTTTAAAAGTCGTTCTAATCTAATTCCTGCAGGAATTTCATCTTCAATTATAATTACTGTCATTAACTTTCTATTTCTAATATTGGTAATTTTACAATAAATTCGTCTCCAATTGTATTAATAACTATACTTCTATTTACTAATAACTCATACCGTTTATTAATATTATCTAAACCTGTATTGTTTGAGAAATCAGCTTTTTTGGGCAAAATTGAATTTGAAATCACTAAAAAATTATGCTCAATTTGAATTTTTATTGAAAGCGGATTATCTTCATCTAAACAATTGTGTTTAAATATATTGTCTATTATTTCTTGTATTGAAACCGACAAAATAAATGCATTACTGTCAACTTCATTTGTAATAATAAAAGTAAATCCATTTTCAAATTTAGCTTTATAAATTTCTAAATATTCTTTTATAAAATTCAACTCGGTTTTTAAGTTTACAAAATCGTCTGTATGATTACTCAAATAGTGTCTGTAAACATTTGATAAGTTATGTCCAAATTCAATTGCTTTTTGAGGATTATCTTCAATAAATGAAATCAAAGTATTTAAATTATTAAAAAGAAAATGTGGGTTAATTTGATTTTTAAGTTCTAAATATTGCGCGTTTTTTTGAGTAAGTTTAAAGTTAAGTACATTTTTCTCTCTAATTTGCATCTTATAAAGTAAAAAAACATAGATGAAAAGTGTACTAAATAAACTTATAAGATATATGATTAAATAGATTCCAAAATGTTTATTAAGAGTAAATTTAGTTTGTGTTAGAACTACAGTAAACAAAAGAGAAAAAAACATTGAACCCAATGAACTTAAAAATACATTTAAAATTGTATTGCACTTCATATATGTCAACAAACGAATTGTAAAAAAAGAAACAATTGACGAAATAAACATATATATTAATATTAATTTATTATTCATTAAAAATGGATATAAATTACTTGCATCACGAGATGAAATCAAGAAAAAAAGTGCAAACTCAACAAAAATTATTAATGAAAGTAAGAAAACGTAAACTTGTTTTCTATCATGAAACTCGACTAATTTAGTTTCTTTTTTATCTAAAACAGACATTACTAAATACTCTAAAAGAAAGATACAAACACCTAAAGTTGCTTGAGAAAAAATAGTAGTTATTCTATAATCTGATGATCTTAACATATTATTCAATAGATAAGAAAACAAAAAAACACTTATAAAAGTAGTTAGTATTAAAAGAGAACTTTTCTTGAAGAAAGAGAACTTTTTTTTCAAGAAATAATCTGCTACATAAACAGAGTTTAAAGAAACTATACTAAAAAAACCTATTGAAAAAATTCCCAAAAAAACAGCTTGGAACTCACTAAACGAGCTTCTTGATAAAATTTCTATTAAAGAAATCACAATAAAAGGAAGAAAAACTAAGATGGAAAACTTTTTAAATAACACCATTTTTTTATTTTAAATTCATTTCAAAAGTCTAATTTTAATTTATAAGCTCTAAAAAAAAAAGAGTGAACTTATAAAAATCAATAGTGAATGAAATTATAAAACATGTAAAAGCTTCTTCTACTCTTCAATTCCATAATCAGAAGGTAATAAATCACCTATTTTTTTTTCTGATAGTGCTCCAGAAAAATAGATTTTATCGTAGTTTGAAAATAATCCGAATTTGTCAATTATAAAATTATCTGTATGAAAAATAATTTTAGACTGTTCCCTATTATTATACAATAAACTAAATTCGGCAATAAAGTCTTTCTTTCGTAAACCTCTATCTTGCGGTTTAATAAAAACTTGTGTAATATTGAGAGTGTCTTTTGTAGTAAAATGAGTATTTGGATTATCCTGAAAACCTTTATTAAACAGTAAAAACTTGTCTTTTCCCCAATTCATATTTGCAAAATTTCTAAAAAACTGCAGAAAAGAACCTTCAAAAGTATTTTCTCTGTTTTTTATTGTTTTTTTATTATTTTCTACATCTTCAAAACGAGATGTTCCTACATAAATACTCGAAAAAACCACAGAATTAGCAATACTATATTTAAAAAATTTAGCTTCAAATGACATTAAATCATAATGCAATTTATATCCTAAATATGGATTATTAATAATCAGCGGTTTATCCGCATATGCTTTTAATATAAAGTTATCATTATCATATGAAAAATAGATTTCTTCTTCATTTTCAATAGTGGCTTTTTTTCCTCCTTTAGTTGTTCCTAAAAATTGCTTTTTAAAAACAGCCATCATTTGACTTCTTGAAAATTTGTTGTTAAAAACCTTAACTTCGTTTAACGTTTCTGTAGATTCTACAAGTATAAATTTGTAGCGTTTATTATAGTCGACATCATTTAGATAAATTTTATTAAAACCAATAAAACTTATTACTAACGGCGCACTAATTTTTGTATTTAATCTTAAAGCAAATTTACCGTCAATATTTGTGGTTGTTCCAAATGAAGTTCCATCAAAATATACTGTAGCCCCAAGTAAAGGCTCGTTATTAATATCTAAAACTACTCCTGTTATTGTTTGAGAAAAAACAGTTGAAAATGTAAATAAAATAAAAAAGTAAATTATTTTTTTCATGTATTAAAGAATATCTAAACTTCCTTTACCTTCTCTAATAACTTCTGGCTCATCACCTGTTAAGTCAATAATTGTAGAAGCAACATTATCTCCATATCCACCATCAATTACTAAGTCTACAATATTTTCCCATTTTTCAAAAATTAATTCTGGATCCGTAGAATACTCAATAACTTCATCTTCATCATGAATTGATGTTGAAACAATTGGGTTACCTAACAATTGAACAATTTGTAATGCAATGTTGTTTGCAGGAACACGAATACCAACCGTTTTCTTTTTTCGAAACTCTTTTGGTAAATCATTATTTCCAGGTAAAATAAAAGTATATGGGCCAGGCAAAGCTCTCTTTAAGATTTTAAAAGTAGCGGTATCAATTTGTTTAATATAATCCGAAATATTACTTAAATCACTGCAAATGAAAGAAAAATTGGCTTTTTCAAGCTTGATTCCCTTAATTTTTGCAATTTTTTCTAATGCCTTTGTATTCGTAATATCGCAACCTAAACCATAAACCGTATCTGTAGGATAAATGATTAATCCACCATTTCGTAAAACATCTACCACTCTCTTAATAGCTGCTTCGTTTGGTTTGTCTTCGTATATTTTTATAAATTCTGCCATATATTATACTTTATGCTTTAAGCTTAATGCTTAGAGCTATTAGCCAATTACTTCCAACTTCGCAAAGCGCAATAACAACTTTTTTACACCACCAACATCAAATTTAATTTCGGCTTTTTTATCGCCTGCCATTCCTTCAATATTTGTAATTTGACCTTTTCCAAATCGCTCGTGCATCACAATATTCCCAACTGCTAAATTAGCATCAAACAAATCAGTACTCCCTTTTGTTCGAACTCCAGAAACTGGTTTTAATTTACGAATATTAGGTTTATTTGTATCAGCATTTAAGTATGCAGGTGGTTTACTTGCTTGTGGTTTTGCTAAACGTAATTTTGATTTATCGATATCTCCAAAAATATCTACATCCATCATAGGTTTGTATTTATAATTGGAAGTATTCTCTGGATTTAAATATTCTAAATATTCACTGTCAATCTCTTCAATAAAACGAGAAGGTTCACTGTCTACTAATTTTCCCCATCGGTAACGTGATTGTGCATAGGTTAAATAAGCCTGATGTTCTGCTCTTGTTAGCGCAACATAAAATAAACGACGTTCTTCTTCTAAATCGCTACGAGAACTTAAACTCATAGCACTTGGAAACAAATCTTCTTCTAAACCTACAATAAAAACATGCGGAAATTCTAATCCTTTTGCTAGGTGAATAGTCATAAGAGCTACTCTATCGTCATCTCCTGTATCGTTATCTAAATCAGTCGCTAAAGCAACATCTTCCAAAAACTCAGACAAAGCACCGCGAGCGCCATCAATTTCTTTTTGACCTTCAATAAAATCCTTTATACCATTTAGCAACTCTTCAATATTTTCAATACGAGTAATTCCTTCTGGAGTTCCATCTTTTTTTAATTCTTGAAATAAACCTGTTTTTTTAGTAACATGATCTGTTAAAAAGAAAGCATCTTGTGTTTCATTAATTACTTGAAAACTCTTAATCATGGTTACAAAATCTTGCAACTTATTACGCGTTCCCGAGTTTAGTTTTAAATCTATTTTGTCTAAATGTTCTAAAATTTCAAAAATAGAACGTTTATAATGATTTGCTGCAACCGTTAATTTTTCAAGCGTGGTATTCCCTATTCCCCTTGCCGGATAATTAATAACACGCATTAAAGCTTCCTCGTCTTTAGGATTGATGATCAATCGCAAATAACATAATACATCTTTAATCTCTTTTCTTTGGTAGAAAGACAAACCTCCGTAAATTCTATACGGAATATCTCGTTTACGCAAAGCATCTTCCATTGCACGAGATTGAGCATTGGTGCGATATAAAATTGCAAACTGCCCATTATGCAGTTGCTGTTGCATTTTTTGTTCGAAAATGGTAGCTGCTACAAAACGACCTTCTTCTCCATCTGTTAAACTGCGATGTACTTTTATTTTTGGACCACTTTCATTATCTGTCCAAACAATTTTTTCAAGTTTCGTTTTATTCTTATCAATTACATTATTAGCAGCTTCTACAATATTTCTAGAAGAACGGTAATTTTGTTCTAATCGATATTGCTGTACATTATCGTAATCTTTTTGAAAATTTAAAATATTACTAATATTAGCACCTCTAAAGCCATAAATACTTTGCGCATCATCTCCAACTACGCAAATGTTTTGAAATCTATCCGATAAAGCTCTAACAATTAAATACTGGGAATGATTTGTATCTTGATACTCATCTACTAATATATAACGAAAACGGTCTTGGTATTTTGCTAAAACTTCTGGAAAACGATTGATTAACTCGTTAGTCTTCAATAATAAATCATCAAAATCCATTGCTCCAGCTTTAAAACAACGCTCCACATAATTTTGGTAAATATCTCCTAAACGAGGTTTTTTGCTCATTGCATCTGCCTCTTGTAAATCTTGGTTATTGAAGTATGCTTTTACCGTAATTAAGGAATTTTTATAACTTGAAATTCTACTAAAAACTTGTTTAGGTTTATAAATTTCTTTGTCTAATTGCATTTCCTTAATAATCGTGCTTATTAAACGTACTGAATCTTGTGCATCGTAAATAGAAAAGTTAGATGGAAAGCCTAGTTTTTCGCCTTCTACACGTAATATTTTTGCAAAAACCGAGTGAAATGTTCCCATCCAAAGATTTTTTGCTTCATTATTACCAACAATATCTGCAATACGCTTTTTCATTTCACGCGCAGCTTTATTGGTAAACGTTAATGCCAATATATTAAACGCATCTACTCCTTGGTGCATTAAATTTGCAATACGCACAGTAAGAACTCTTGTTTTACCAGAACCTGCACCTGCAATTACAATCATAGGCCCATCTTTTTGAAGAACAGGCGCTCTTTGCGCTTCGTTTAATTGATCTATATATTGTTGCATTTTTTTTTTAGTAACGTGTTTTGTAAGTCATCAATTAATAAGATAACTAATTTACAAAAATAGGTTACTCAATGTGTTATTGCAAATGAAGTTATTAACTAATTTTAGGTGAGTTGGGAATAATCGAAAAGTAGTAAAATAAAAAAATCTCCGCTAAAGGAGATTAAATTAATTTCAAAAATAAAAAAATGGCAAGCGACCTACATCGCACCGCTACAACCGCTTACCCTTGCTGTGTTCCCACCCTGGGGGATTCTGCAGGAGCTAGTCGTGTAGGACTTGCCGGTGCAAATATACAATCTTTTTATATTTTTGCAAGGCAATTGTTTCTTTTAAAATTCATTGTATATTGTACTATTAAAAATTAAGACACATGTTCCAATTTAAACTATTCACATTCATTACTTTAGGTTTAATTATTAGTTCTTGCGAAGGAAATAAAAATGACTTAAATAATTTATTTTCGATTGATACAACTTCATTAAAACAAATTTATCAGCAAAATGAGTCTGTTAATTTTACTTTAACGAATGTGAAAAACAAAACAATTGACTCTATTACTTATAGTGTAAACGATAAAAAAATTGGTTCGGTTAAAGGAAACGAAAAACTAAGCTATAGTTTAGAAAATCAAAAATTAGGCTACCAAAAAATACATGCAACAGTTTATTTTGAAGAATTATCTGCTGAAACAGAAACCAACTTTACAATAGTTGCTCAAAATGCACCTAAACTTTTAACGTATAAAATTCTAAATACTTATCCGCACGACATAAAAGCGTATACGCAAGGTTTTGAATTTTATAGAGATACTTTGATTGAAGGAACTGGAAATGGCGCTGGAAACGGCACAGGAATAAGAGGAACTTCTAGTCTTCGAAAAACAAACTATAAAACAGGAGAAGTATATAAAACTGTAGAGTTAGCTCCTATTTATTTTGGAGAAGGAATTACTGTTTTAAATAATAAAGTATACCAATTAACCTATCAAAACAATGAAGGTTATGTATATAATATAGATACCTTTAAAAAAGAAAAAACCTTTCCCTATTTTAAAAAAATGGAAGGTTGGGGTTTAACTAATGATGGTAAAAGATTGTACATGAGTAATGGAACGGAAAAAATATACATTTTAGACCCCGAAACGTTACAAGAAATAGATTATATCAATGTTTTTACCAATGCAAGTAAAATTGAATCTGTAAACGAATTAGAGTGGATAGATGGTAAAATTTGGGCAAATGTATATGGAAAAGATGCAATTGCAATAATAAACCCAAAAGATGGTGCAGTAGAAAGCATTATAAATTTAAGTGATTTAAAAAGTAAAGTTACAAAACATCCTGATTTAGATGTTTTAAACGGAATAGCTTATAACCCAAAAACAAAAACTGTTTTTGTAACGGGTAAAAATTGGGACAAAACTTTTGAAATAACTGTAGAATAATTGGTGTTAATGGGTTGATTGTCATTCGTACAGTTCAGTTTAAAAAATAATATTTAGAAAACTAAAAATGCCGAAATTAAAAAAAGACAAACTAATTTGGGTTCGCCAAAGTTTTGGTGAAAACGACCTTTGGCGTTATGAAAAAATAAAATTAGCAGAATATAATAAGTTTTTAAAGTCGGAAATTGAAATGGGTGAAAAAAATCCATTTTTAAAAATGGTTCCAGCTGGAAAACTAGTTGTTACTTATAAAACTTTTATCGAGTTTATTCAAAATAAGTATGTTGATAAAGTAATCTTTATTGTTATAGGTTACTTTCTTAAAATTATTCTTGATAAGTTAATTAATTAGAAACATCATAAATTAATAATAAATTAATAATAATTTAAAAGTAATGATTAGTCGAAAGCACACTTTATAATTTTCTTCGAAAACTCAAAATTTTTACATTAAATTTAACTTACCAATTTCTCCACTATACTTTTCACGCTTCCTATTTCTTTAGAGTGTTCAATACTTGGACCAGCAACCCAAACTGTTTTGTAAGTTACTTGTGTTGCGGCTTTTTCGGCAGCTTTCATACCAATATAAAAACGTACCATTTTTACCCATTTTTTAAGGCTTTTATTCTTATTTAAAACGGTTTCAAGCCATGTTTGTTTTGTACCAACACTTCGCACATAAGGCGTATTAATTACAGTACACGGAGTTCCAGAAATACGCTCGGTCATTACAATGTCTTTTGCACCATAATCTACACATGCTTGTTTGTAATCTTGTGAAACACCTGCTTCTACTGAAGCTATAAATGGACTTCCAACAGAAACACCAATTGCGCCATAACCAAGCATTTTGTCAAGTTCGGCTTTTGTTCCTACTCCACCCGCCGAAATAACAGGCAATGAAGTGTTTTCGTTTAATTGTTTTATTAACTCTTCTGGGCTTAAGTTTCCTCTATGTCCGCCAGCTTCATTATTTACCGCAATAAGAGCGTCTCCGCCTAATTGTTCTACTTTTTTAGCAAAACCTAAATCTGTTACATCACAAAAAACTTTAATGCCTATTTTATGCGCCTCATTGATAGTTTCTTCTGGACTACCTAATGAGGTGATAATAAAATCTACTCCTTCTTCACAAATAACTCTAAGTTGCTCTTTATATTTAACGTTTGATTTATTTACAATTAAGTTAAATCCGAAACTTCCACCAGGAATTTTAGCCGATTTTAACTCAACTATTGCTGCTCTAAGTTCTTCAAGAGTTCTATAATTAAGTGCTGGTATACAACCTGCAACACCACTTTTCATACCTTCAATTACCATTTTAGTGTTAGATACTAAAAACATTGGTGCAATTATTATTGGATATGTACAGTTTAGTAAAGAATTTAAGGTTTGCTTTTGCATTTTTGTGATATTTTACATCAAATATATAAAATAAAAAAGATTTACTATGCGTACATAATAAATCTTTTTGTAATTTTTTATAAGTATAAACCTATCTTCTTCTTTTTGTTGTAGAAGAATTTGATTTAGCTACAACCACTTTTGAGTTTTCAAATTTGTCTGTTGCTTTACTATATTTATATTGATTTTCTTGCGTTTTTGTCTTTAAAGTTAAATCGCCATTTGGCAAAAGTATAAATTCAAAACCTTCATTCCTTTTTCGTTCAACATCATGTGTAGCTGTTTTTCCTTTATCTAAATATTGTGTTTCTTTTAAATGAATTGACTTTTGTGTATTTCCAATCAACAAACTTTTTGTTGTTGTATTCCAAATTTGAGATTCTGTAATATCAATTGCTTCATACTTCATTTTTGTTGTAATAATTTTTTTTTCATTCCAACTTAATGTATACAGTTTAGTATTGTCAACTGTAATACTACTTAAACTAAAGTTTAAAGGTTTAAATGAAGTATCAATATTATTTTTAACTTCTAAAGTATCTATACTAGTTTCGTTTTTCACAAAAAGAACTATTTTTTTTACTTTTTTATCGGTTATAATTTGAGCTGTTATATTATCCACTTTTGCTAAAACAGATGATGTAGAATTTGAAGTTTTTTTCTTTTGTCCAAATGTTCCAGTTGAAATAAATACTATTGCTATTAAAAAAAATGTTTTTTTCATATTATACTTTTAAATTTTCAGAAGTGCAATGTACAAAAAATAGCTTTAGTAAATATTTTTAAATTATTACCCTAAAATTTGATTAGCATGTTCCTTAGTTTTCACTTTAGAAATTACATTTTCAATAATTCCGTTTTCGTTAATTACAAAAGTAGTTCTGTGAATTCCATCGTATTCTCTTCCCATAAATTTTTTTGGACCCCAAACGCCAAATGCTTCAATTACACTTTTGTCTTCGTCTGCCAATAAAGGAAATGGCAATTTATTTTTATCTAAAAAATTTGCTTGACGCTTTGCATTATCTGCACTAACGCCTAAAATTTCATAATTATTTGCTTTAAAACGATCAATATTATCTCTTAAATCACAAGCTTCAGCTGTACAACCTGGCGTACTTGCTTTTGGATAAAAGAAAACTACTAACTTTTTTCCGCTATAATCTAATAATGAATGTTTATTTCCATCTTGGTCTAATGCTGAGAAATTTGGTGCTTTATCTCCTGTTTTTAATGTTGTCATATTTTTATTAAAAAGGTTAACTTTGTTTTAAAGTTATAAAAGTACAAAAATGACGAAGAACGAGAAAGTAACATTTGTTATAAATACGTTAAACGAATTATATCCTGAAATTCCTATTCCATTAGATCATAAAGATCCTTATACTTTATTAATTGCTGTATTGCTCTCTGCTCAATGTACAGATGTAAGAGTAAACCAAATTACACCCTTATTATTTGCAAAAGCAGATAATCCCTATGATATGGTTAAAATGAGTGTAGAAGAAATTAAAGAGATCATTAGACCTTGTGGCTTATCGCCTATGAAGTCGAAAGGTATTCATGGTTTATCGAAAATTTTAATCGAAAAATATAATGGAATTGTACCGCAAAGTTTTGAAGCCTTAGAAAGTTTTCCTGCAGTAGGTCATAAAACGGCAAGCGTTGTAATGAGTCAGGCATTTGGAGTTCCAGCTTTTCCGGTAGACACGCATATTCATAGATTAATGTATCGATGGAACTTAACCAACGGAAAAAATGTTGTACAAACTGAAAAAGATGCAAAACGTATTTTTCCTGAAGAAATTTGGAACAATTTACATTTGCAAATTATTTGGTACGGAAGAGAATATTCACCAGCTCGCGGTTGGGATTTAGAAAAAGATATTATTACTAAAACCATTGGAAGAAAAACGGTTTTAGATGCTTATAATAAAAAAGCCTCGTAAACTATTTACGAGGCTTTTTCTCAATTAGCAATAAATTCAAAAGATAATTTACCCACTTTTGCAATGCTTAAAGCTTTTGAATAGTTAAGCAAAAACGAAATCGTTTCTTTTTTAGGTAACATTTTTTGAGTTGCTAATTTTTTCTTAGAGTAAAGTTTTGCCATAGAATATTTAATGTTTTATTCTATAACGTATTTAAAAAATAAATATTGTTTAATTGGTTAAAATAATATTATTTTTTTCAATAACTTTTCTCAAATTCATAATCGCATAACGCATTCTCCCAAGAGCAGTATTAATACTTACTCCAGTTAAATCAGCAATTTCTTTGAAACTTAAATCTTGATGTATACGCATTACCAACACTTCTCTCTGATCTGCAGGAAGCTCGTCAATAATTCTACTTAAATCTAACTCAACTTGATCTAATATAATTTGGTTTTCAACATTTAAACTGGAGTCTGACAAAAAAGAGAAAACAGAATACTCATCTGTATCTCTTTGAAAACGCATCTTTTTTGATTTTCTAAAATGATCAATAACTAAATTGTGCGCTATACGCATAACCCAAGGAACGAATTTTCCTTCTTCATTATAGGCATTCGATTTTAGAGTTTTAATTACTTTAATGAAAGTATCTTGAAAAACATCATCACAAAGATCTCGATCGTTAATTTTAGAATAAATGAAACCGTAAATTTTAGATTTATGACGTTCTATTAGTATACCTAAAGCAGATTCCTCTCCTTCAATATACTTTCTTATAAGAATTGCGTCTGATAGTTCTTGATTAGCCATAATATTACCTTTTAATTTATTGGGGTGTATAAATTTTAGAAAAGTAATTTTGAGTATAGGCTATTTAGTTTAGTTATAATTGAAACCAAATTTAAGGTTTTTTAAAACTAAAAACCAAATTATTTTTAAACTATTTATCTTTTTTGTATTAAAAAAACACAAAAACAGCTAAAAAAGTAAACAAACCTTACCTTATTGACCTTTTTTTTTACATTTTAAAAAATTTATTAAAGTAAACTGATACTTTAAAATATAATTATGTTCTTAAAGTAGAACATTTGAA
>Ga0208305_10000548_pt1 | contig 18736 bp, 23 predicted proteins | sample ColrivemetaGS741_FD_187605 | JGI IMG/M metagenome (GOLD analysis project Ga0208305, IMG submission 187605) | Estuarine microbial communities from the Columbia River estuary - Flood tide ETM metaG S.741 (SPAdes) (version 2) | ecosystem: Environmental > Aquatic > Marine > Intertidal zone >... | reverse complement strand
GCTGATGCTTAAATGGAATGGGGGTAGTAATACCCCCAACTTAAATATGAAAAAATATAAAATCTTAACAGATACAATGGCTGGCGGTTCTAAAGTACATGCTGGTGATATAGTTGAACTACCTGAGCATGAAGGTCATGCTTTATGTGGTTATGGCAAAGCTGAAGTTCATACAGCTAAACCTAAAGCTGAAAAACAAGATAGAAGTGTAGGTTTAGAAACTTCAAAAGTAAAAGCTCCTAAGACTAGAGCTAAAAAATAAATCATGCCTTTAGAGAGTGCAGCAGATTTTAACGCCTATGTTGATACAACAACAGGTCATGGTGTTACTGCCACTTTCTTTGAAGTCCAATCTTCATTATGGGATTTAAGACAGGGATTAATTGATACTTGGTTTGATATTGATTCAGGTGATGCCTATAGTGTTAATATCATAATAGACCAAGAATATTTCAATATAGAAGGTGGCACTGTTCCTGTTGCTGGCTATCAGCCAAGAGCAATTTTAAAATCATCTGATGTGCCTTATATTTCGCAAGAAGATAGATTAGTAGTTGATGCAATAACAACTGATAAAGGCAATATCCTTAAACCTGAAACTACCTTTTTAGTTAAAACAGTAGAACCTGATAATACAGGTTTAGTTTCAGTGGTGTTAGAGGAGCAATAATGTCTCAATTTAGATTAGAAACTGAATTAGATATGGCTGGATATTTAGATATAAATTTTGGTCATGGTGTTTCTGCTGTTTATACAAACAATGGTACTTCTACAACAATTAATGTGATTCTAAATAATGAATATGTAGAACAAGAAGAAGGTATTGGTGTAGAAGCATTAAAACCAATAGCTTATTGCAGAACCATAGATATTCCCAATATTGCTTTTGGAAATAGATTAGATGTATCTGCAATAAAAGATACAAATGGTAATATACTCAAAGCAGCACAAAATTATACTGTTGTTAATATACAAGCAGATAGAACAGGGTTTAGTGCATTAATGTTAGAGGAAGTGTAATGGCAAATCATATAAGACAGCAAATAAGAGAAAAGTTTGGTACTACTTTAACTGGATTAACAACAACTGGATCAAGAGTTTATGAGTCTAGGGTTTATCCATTAGAAACAGTACCAGCATTAGTTATCTACACTAAGTCAGAAACATCTGAACCTATAGTGATAGGTACTGATAGAGTTATGAGCAGAGAATTATCAGTAGTAGTAGAAGGATATGCAAAAGCTACTAGTAACTTTGATGATACTATTGATACAATAAGCAAAGAAGTTGAAGAAGCAATAGCAGCAGATAGAACTTTAGATGGATTAGCTAAAGACTGTTATTTAGAATCAACTGAAATAGAGTTTAACGGAGAGGGAGAAAAACCACTGGGTTATGTATCTCTCACATTTTTAACTAACTACTATGTGCAGGAAACCAATCCTGATGTAGCGGTTTAACAGGAGGCAAATTATGAAAATGATTAGTCCAAATGGCAAGGTTTCTATAGATGCTCATCCTTCTAAGGTTGAGTCTTTATTGAATATGGGTTGGAAAGAGGAAGCAGTCCATTCGCAAGATAAAATTAAATCTTCTTCTAAGAAAAAGTCGAAAGACGAGGTAGAAAATGGCAACACATAAAGGAAGTGAAGGAACTGTAAAAGTCGGTTCTAATGCTGTAGCTGAAATTAGATCATACTCACTTGAGGAAACTGCTGATACTTTAGAAGATACTTCAATGGGTGATTCTGCTAGAACTTATAAATCATCATTGACTTCTTTCTCAGGAAGTATAGATGTATTTTGGGATGAGACTGATACTAGTGGTCAAGGTGCTTTAACCATTGGCTCAGAAGTAACTCTTAATGTATATCCTGAAGGAGATACATCAGGTGATACTTATTATACTGGCTCAGCTATTGTTACTGGAGTAACAAGAAGTGGATCATTTGATGGTCTAGTTGAAGCAAGTGTTTCAGTTCAGGGAACTGGTGCATTAACATCAACAACAGTATAAGAAAATGTCAGTTATAGATAACGCAAAGAAGCATTTTGATAGCCTAGAAACTAGAATTATAGAAGTCCCTGAATGGGGTGAGGATGAAGATAGTCCTTTAAAGATTTATTGCAAACCAATAACCCTTTCAGAGACTTCTAAATTTATGAAACTAGCTCAAGATGATGACGTACAGCTTTTAGCTTATGTTTTAATTTATAAAGCATTAGATGAAGCTGGAGAAAAGTTATTTACTATCGCTGATAAGAAAACCTTATTGGAGAGGGTTGATAGAGATGTATTAATTAGAGTTTCTAGCGAAATGATGAATAATGTTTCGCAGGAAGAAGTTAAAAAAAAGTAATACAAGATAAGCAGCTATACATAAAATATGCACTAGCTGAAAAACTTAATAAGACTTTAACTGAAATTGAAGAAATGACAGTTGAGGAATTTCAAGGATGGTTGGCTTATCTTGAAATAAAGGAAGAAAAGAATGGCAGCTCTAACTAAATCAGATATTCATTTTAATTTTGTTGGAAATGATAAATCTGCTAAAGCGGTTAATAGTTTTAAAAAAAATATTAATGGTACGAATCAGGCTTTAGCAAGTCTGAGAAATACTATTGTTGCTGCTTTTAGTGTTAGAGAAATAGTTAATGCTGCTAACGTGATGATAGGCGTTGAAAATAGAATGAATGCCTTGACTGGTAGTGCAGATAAGACAGCAATAGCCATGAATCACATGAGAAGAATCGCTTCTGATTCAAGATCAGATTTTGATGCTGTTGCCATGTTATATACAAGGCTTGCACTAGCTACAGATCATTTGGGTGCAACGCAAAAAGATGTTGCTGATGCTACACAAACAGTAGCAAATACCTTTATTATTGCTGGTTCTCATGCTCAAGAGGCAAATAACTCTGCTAGACAGTTAGCACAGGGTTTGGCTTCAGGAGCTTTAAGAGGTGATGAGCTTAGATCAGTAATGGAAAACAATACCATTCTGACAAAAATGTTAGCTGAAGGATTAGGTAAAACTATTGGTGAGCTTAGAGAGTTTGGTCATGCTGGTAAATTAACAGCCGAGGTCGTAATGCCAATATTAATAGCTGGCATGAAAGAAACTAATGACCAAATTAAAGACATGCCCATGACACTAGGACAGGCTGGCGTAGCTTTAAGAAATAACTTTCAATTTATTGTTGGTGATGTGCAAAAAGCCACTAATGGTTTTTCAACTTTTGCTGCTGTAGTAAATAAATTTGCTGAGAATTTAGATGTAATATTGATACCAGTTCTTGCAGGAACTCTTTTGGCTGTAAATAAATTAAGATTAGGTTTTGTTGCATTAAACGCAACCATGAGAGCAAATCCAGTTATTGCTTTAATAAGCGGTTTTGCTGCTGTGCTTTCTGCGGCTTATATTTTTAGAAATGAAATAGGAACAGTCTTTCAAGAAGTATTTAAAAGAATGTTACCAAATATGATTGATAGATTTAAAATAAAATTTAAAGAGCTGCAAAAAATGATTAGCTTCAAAGAAAAGGATAAAGAGCTTGATGCAGAAATAGTACAATTAACAAAAAATATAGAAAAAAGAACAAAAGCAGAATTTAAAAAAATTAATATACCATCTTTTATGGACATGCTTCTTGGTAGAGATCCTGATGGTGGTGATGGAGATGGTAAGACTGGATTTAAAGAATTGTCAGCATTAGAACAATTCTTAATGGATGCTGAAAAAGGTTATAAGGATTTCTTTACTAATATCAAAACCATGCAAGAAGAAATGCAGGGTGTATTTAAAAAATCTTATGATGGTGTTACTCAATTAACAATGGATTTCTTAGAAAAAGGTAAAGCATCATTTAAAGATTATGCCACATCTATAGTAAGAGAGTTAATTAGAATAGCAGTACAAAAATTAGTTATAGACAAAATGTTTGCATCAATTGGTGGTATGTTTAAGCCAAAGATAGATACATCATCTTTAAATCTTCCCACAACTATACCTTCAGGTGATGGTGGTGGTTTTACAGGATTTGGTGCAAGAGCAGGTGGTGTAGATGGTAAGGGTGGATTCCCTGCAATATTACATCCTAATGAAACTGTTATAGATCATACCAAAGGACAGGGTATGGGTGCTACAGTCAACTTTAATATATCAACAGTAGATGCTGCTGGATTTGACCAGTTACTAGCATCAAGAAAAGGATTGATAACATCAATCATAAACAATGCCATGAATAATCAAGGCAAGATGGGAGTCGTATAATGTCAGGACAATTTCCAACATCTCCCAATTTTAGAAGTTTAAATTTTAAAGATAATAGACCCACCTTAGTTAATCAGACTTTATCAGGTAGAAAACAAGTCAGACAAATAGGTGCTCAGTATTTTTCTTTTACAGTTGCAATGCCACCTTTACAACAAGAAAAGGCTCAAAAAGTATTTGCATTTTTACAAAAACAAAAAGGTTCTTTTGAGGACTTTACCATTGTTGCACCTTTAGATAACTTAGGTGCAGGCAAAGCAGAAACAGATATTCAAGTAGTTGGAGCACATACATCAGGAGATGCTTCTATAGTCTTAGATGGCTTTACAGCTAGTCAAACAGGTGCTTTAAAGGCTGGAGACATAATTAAATTTGCAAATCATAGTAAAGTCTACATGGTTCAATCAGATATTGATTCTGATGGTACTGGAGCATTAACTGTTCTTATATCACCAAATCTAGTAGCATCTCTAGCAGATAATGAAGCTGTTACTGTAAACAAACCTAGTTTCACTGTTTATCTTGAAAATAATGAGATTATGTATTCAACAGATGCTAGCGGTTTTTACAGTATTTCATTTGATGTTAGAGAGGTTATAACCTAATGCCAAGAAGTTTATCTACTGATTTACAAACTCAAGTATCATCAACAGCAACTAAAACAGCTTTTTTAGTTGAGCTAAATTTATCATCTACTATCAGATTAACTGATTGGTATTCTAATGTAACTTATGATTCTAATAGCTATGAAGCTGGTGGTAGTTTTTTAACAGTTGATTCAACAACTGAAACAGGTCAATTACAAGTAGATGAAATTAATTTAGGGTTTTCTAATATAACAAATGAAGTAAGGTCTTTAGTTCAAGATGGTGCATTTACAGATAAAACAGTAGAGATTTATATAGCTTACTTTAATGAAGATGAAACTATTATAGGGGCAATTAATTATTTTACAGGTCAAATAAGAAATGTAGCAATACAAGAAAATATTAATGATTCAACATTGAGTATGACTGTAGCTTCACATTGGGCAAACTGGAACTTAACTAAAGGCAGACATTTTTCTGATGAATCACAACAATCTTTTAGTTCAGGTGATAAGGGTATGGAATTTGCAACACAAGTTAAAAAAGATGTTAGGTGGGGTATTTAAATGGCAAATCCTTTTGTAACATTTTTTAATTGGGTTGTAGCTACTTGGAAAGCTGCCGATACTTTAGGAAAGATAAACATGATACTTACTGCTGCAACACTTGCAGTAGGTGTTAAAGGTTTTATGCAAGCTAGACAAATGCTTGCTAAAGGTCAAGATATATTAGCTAACAAAGTAGCTGCTGGTGGCAAAATGCCTGTTGTTTATGGAACAAGAAGAGTGGGAGCTCAGATTGTATACATGGATGTATCTAATAATGATTCAAGACATTTGTTTGTAGTTTATGCTCTATCAGTTGGTGAATGTGATGAGATTCTTTATAGAACGATTGAATTAGATGGCAATCCTTTAACTGACCCTAATAGATTTAAATATGGATGCTATGTTGGTTCAGACAGAAACAATCAAACTGGTTACAATGGGCATCAGCCTTTAAATACAGTATCTCAAGTTGGTTCTACTGCAAGTGCTGGAGCAGGACAGTTTGGTACTAATCAAAACGCAAGATATAGAATCACTTTAAATCTTCATCATGGTACTGCATCACAAACAGCAGACCCTATGCTTGTTGCATCAATGCCTAACTGGACTTCATCACATAAATTAAATGGAGTATGTTATATAGCAGCACATTATAAGTATGATAAAGAAGGTATGTTTGCAGGAGTACCACAACTAACAGTTCAGGTTAAAGGTAAAAGAATTTATGACCCAAGAGATACAAATCAACAATTTGGTACTCCAACTACTTATAAACATTCTGATAATCCAGCTTTAGTATTTTTAGATTACATTACTAACAATGAATATGGAAAAGGTTTAACAGCATCACAAATTAATATGACTACATTTAGCTCTGCTGCTAATGTTTGTGATACTCAGGTTGATCAGCCTTACTTTAATGGAACTGCTCAATCACTTACTTGGAGTGCAAATAGTGGTGATAACTTTTTCACAATAGCTGGTGCAGATGCTAATGAAGATTGGTGGCAAAATAAAATAGGTGAAATATTAGATTTATTTGATTCTAATGGTAATGGTGTTATAGATGGTGATGAAATTATTGATATACAAAGAAGTCAATTCTTTGATTCAACAGCAGAATATATTGTTTTTATTAATAGTTATTTTGGTAGTAATTATGCTTCTCAAACTGGCTCTTCATTACTAAAAGTTAAACGATTTACTACAAATGGTTATTTAGATGCTAATAAAAATGTAATGGAAAATGCGAAAGAGCTTCTTGCTAATATGAGGGGTATTTTTCTTTATATTAATGGTCAGTATGAATTATCAATAGAAGATACAGGCACTTCATCATTTAGTATTAATGATAATCATATTATTGCTGATGCTGGTATATCAGTTGATTATGGCAATAAAGACAAAAAAGCAAATAAAGTTATTGTTGAGTTCTTTAATGCTAATAAAAAATATGAATTAGATACAGCTACAGTTTTACATGATGCAACGCCTGAATATTACTCAGATGATGGTGATGAAATATTAGAAATAAAGGCTGAGTTCCCTTATATAACTGACCCATATATTGCTTATAACATGGGTAAAGCAATCTTAACTAGAAGTAGAAATCAAACAACTATGCAGTTCTTAGGAACTCCTGAGATGTATAAGTTAAATGTAGGAGATATAGTAGATTTAACTTATGCAGGTTTAGGATTCTCAGGTAAAGTTTGTAGAGTAGAAGCATTAGAATTGCAATCTAATGGTTTAGTTGCTGTTAGCTTAATAGAATACTTTGATGTTTATACATGGGAAGTACCACCCCAAGAACCAGTAGAAGAGTTAGCTAACCTACCTTCTGCTTATGCAGTTAAACCCCCAACTAACATAAGTTTCACTGATAGTGATTCTAGTCCTACAGGCAGACCATTTTTATCTTGGGATGAACCAACAGATTTTCCTGATTATCAATATAGAGTTAATGTTGTAGATAGTTCAGGCAATCAGCTAATGAACAGAATGGTAGATGTAGAGAGTTGTGATTTAACTTTTATACCTACTGGTTTATTTGTTGCTAATATTACTTCTTTAAATACTTTAGGTGTTGAATCTAGTCCAGCAAGATTCCCAACCACAGGTAATTTTACTGTTGGAACTCCACCAACAGGTTCAGGAGATATACAAGATGGTGCTGTTGATTTAGACGCATTAGCAGCAGAAGTACAATCTGCAATTAATGCTGGTGGCGTTGACTCAACTCAATTAATAAAATCTACTTCAGCACCAACAACAAGAAATGATGGCTCTGCATTACAAGCACAAGATTTGTGGGCAGATACCGATGATGATAATCAAATTTATGTAAGAAACTCATCTAATAATGGTTGGGAAAAAGCTAGAGATTCTTCATTAGTAACTTTATATAATTCATTAAGCTCTACTGTAACAACTAACAGCTCAAATATAGCTACAGCTCAAAGTGATATAGTTACTCTTACAACTGATACTTCAGCCAATGCAAGTGCAATAACCAGTCTTACATCTACAGTTAATAGTAATACTTCAGCAATAACTACTGAACAAACAACAAGAGCAAATGCCGATTCTGCTTTAGCGGCAGATATTACATCTTTAACCTCTACAGTTAATGGCAACACTGCATCTATTAGTAGTGAGGCCACAACAAGAGCAAATGCAGATACAGCATTAGCAGCAGACATAACTAGTTTGACCTCTACTGTTAATTCAAATACTGCAAATATTACTTCTGAATCAGTAACAAGAGCAAATGCAGATTCTGCTTTAGCAGCAGATATTACATCTTTAACCTCTACAGTTAATGGTAATACAGCATCTATCACAACAAACGCAACAGCAATAACAGATATTAATGGCAACGCATCTGCATCTTATGTATTACAACTAAATGCAAATGGCAAAGTTGCACAAATGGTTCTTGAGAGTAATGCCGATGCAGGAACAGGAGCAACTAGCACAATAGCTTTCTTAGCTGATACTTTTAAAATTGATAATGATGCTGGCTCAAGTGTAAGTCCTTTTGTTGTTAGTGGTGGTTCTGTACTTATTGATAATGCAAGAATAAATAACTTGTCAGCAGATAAAATATTAATTGATGGAGTTACTTTAGACACTGACGGAAGTGGTAATCTAATCATTAAATCAGGCGGAGTAGATACAGGACAAATAAAAGATAATGCTATTATTAATGATAAAATTGCAGCAAATCAAATTACAGCAGATAAAATTATAACTACAGACTTATTTTTACCTACTAATGGCGGTGAAAAAACAGGTACTACTTTAGGCTATTGGAATGAAAACGATTTAAATTATCGTCATGTAGCAGAAATAGGGTCAGGAGCAGGTTTTTATACTGGTTATGTAAGAGTATATAAAGGCTCTTTTGCTGGACAAGTTAAAGGTATAAGTTTTCTAGTGTCAGATGGCACTTATGGTTCAGGATCAAGTTACGATGTTAATACAGTAGTTTCATTTTATGATGTTACAAAAATTACAGAAAGTGCTTCTCATGCTATTTATGTTTCTACAGATTTAGAATATTTAACTGGTGGATGGATTACTGCAAGTAGATTAACTACAGCAAAAGATAGTGGGAATATTCCTATAGCTTTTCGATATACAGGCACGGGTACATTAAACTTTTTTATATATGCAGAAGGTGATAGTAATACACAATATATTGGTGGATGTGATGTTAGATTGGTTAAATTTAGTACATAGGAGATAAAAATGCCATGGAATGATAATGTTTCAGATGTTCATACTTTTTCAACTGAGGTTACAGTTAAAAATATTTATGCAAAACCAATAGAGGAAGGCGGTAAAAGTATTGTATATAATATTCATTACAGATTAGTAGGCACTGATAATGATGGTAGTGGTAATACTTATACATTAGAAGATGAAATGATTTGTTTTAATCCCTCTCAAATTAACACATCTAATGAATCTTTTATTGATATAGATGAAGTAACAAATGAAATAGCAGAGGATTGGATTAATAGCTTTTATGAAAGTAATGATAATATTAATTATGCATTTACAAATTTATTATATGGTGCTCCTAATCCTACCGAAACTGAATGAATAAAAAAATGATTTACTAATGAAAAAGAATTTATAAATATTTAAGATAGGTATAAAATTAATAGAAAAGAGATTTTAATATGGCACAACACGATTACAACATAGAAAACCAATCAGGTGCAGATTTTAGAGCAGATTTAAACAATGCTCTTTTAGCTATTGCAACTGTTAATAGTGGCTCAACAGAACCATCAACTACATTTGCCCATCAATTATGGGTAGATACATCTAGCAGTGTATTGAAGATAAGAAACGCTGCTGATAATGCTTGGATTACTACAGGTGTTAGTATTACTGCATCTAATACATTTACTGGGAATTTAACAGGAGATGTTACTGGTAACTTAACAGGTAATGTTACAGGTAATGTTACTGGAGACTTAACAGGTAATGCTGATTCTGCTGATACTCTAAGCACAGCAAGAACTATATCTTTATCAGGTGATGTAGTTGGATCAGTATCTTTTGATGGTAGTACTAATGTTGATATAGATACAGTTGTGCAAATTAATTCAATAACACTGGGAACTGATACAACTGGTGATTATGTTGAATCTATGTCAGGTGGAACTGGTGTAACAGTAACAGGTGGAACTGGTGAAGGTTCTACTCCTAGTATTGCTATAGGACAATCTGTAGCTACAACTGATGATGTGACATTTAATTTAGTTACTGCAACAGATGAATTTGTTGGAGACTTAGATGGTGCTGTTAGGTTTACAGCCAAAACAGATGAAGCCTTATCTAAGGGTGATGTTGTTTATGTATCAGGTGTTTCAGGAAATACAACAACAGTAGGTAAAGCAAAAGCTGATGATGCTTCTAAAATGCCTGCATTTGGTATGGCAATAGAAGATGCTAATGCTAATAACAATCTGCAAATAGTTACTTTTGGTAATTTAACTTCTATAGATACTTCAAATGAATCAGTAGGTGAAATACTTTATGTATCTACAACAGCAGGTGAATATACAACTACAGCTCCAAGTGGAGAATCAGCACAAATACAAAACATAGGTAAGGTGTTAAGAAGTCATGCTGTTAATGGTTCTATTAAAGTAGGTGGTGCTGGAAGAAGTAACGCTACTCCTAACTTAGATAATGGCAAGATATTTATAGGTAATGGTTCTAACCAATCATCTACTGCAACTTTAGATACTTCTATTGTTGTTGAGAATACTAATCTTTACTACACAACTACAAGAGCAAATACAGATTTTGATTCAAGATTAGCTACCAAAGATACAGGTGATTTAACTGAAGGTAGCAACTTATATTACACAACAGCTAGAGTTAATTCAGATTTTGATACTAGACTAGCTACTAAAGATACAGGTGACTTGACTGAAGGTTCTAATCTTTATTATACAGATGCAAGAGTAAATTCTGCATTTGATACAAGATTAGCTACCAAAGATACTGATGATTTAACTGAAGGAACTACAAATTTATACTATACATCAGGTAGAGCAAATACAGATTTTGATACAAGACTTGCAACTAAGTCTACAACTAATTTAGCAGAAGGCACTAACCTATATTACACAACAGCTAGATTTGATTCAGCTTTTACATCTAAAGATACAGATGATTTAAGTGAAGGGTCAACTAATTTATATTACACACAGTCAAGATTTAATTCTGCTTTTAATAATAAGACAACTGCTGATCTAACAGAAAACACAAATTTATACTATACAGATACAAGAGCAAATTCAGCTATTGATGCTAGAGTTACTAAAGCATTTGTTGATGCTCTTGGAATACAAGCTACTAGTGTTGCTGCTGATTCAGTTGCATTAGGAACTGATACTACAGGTAATTATGTTTCAACAATAACAGGAACTGCTAATAAGATTACAGTGTCAGGAAGTGGTAGTGAGTCTGCTGATATAACACTATCGCTACCTGATGATGTGCAAATTGCATCTGATCTAACAGTAGCAGGTAATCTTACTGTTAATGGAACTCTTACATCACTTGATACAACAAATCTTGATATAGAAGATAACTTATTCCAGCTTAATGCAGGATTAACAGGTAGTCCTGTAAATGATTCAGGTATGCTTATTAATAGAGGTACTGCTGATAATAGTATCTTTATGTGGGATGAGTCAGTAGATAAATTTACATTAGGATTAACAACAGCAGATGGTAGTGCTACAGGCAATATTACTCTTAATTCACTTGGTACTTTAGTTGCTAATTTAGAAGGAGCAGTTACAGGTACAGTTTCTAGCTTATCTAATCACGATACTGATGATTTAGCAGAAGGGTCAAACTTATATTATACAGATGCAAGGTCAAGAGCTGCTATATCTGCAACTGGTGATATTTCTTATAATAGTTCAACTGGTGTTATTAGCTTTACTCAATCTGCATCTCCAGTAACAAGTGTAAATACACAAACTGGTGCTGTTGTATTAGATACTGATGATATTGGTGAGGGTTCAACTAATGTTTACTTCACCAACGCAAGAGCAGATACTAGAATCAATTTACAAACAGGAGCTAATTTAGATTTAAGTTCTAAATCTACTTCAGACTTATCTGAAGGCTCTAACCTTTATTATACAGATGCTAGATTTGATACAAGACTAGCAAGCAAAGATACTGATGATGTATCTGAAGGCACTAGCAATCTTTACTATACTTCTACAAGATTTGATTCTGCATTTGGTGGCAAGTCTACAAGTGATCTATCAGAAGGTACTAATTTATATTATACAAGCGCAAGAGCTAACACTGATTTTGATACAAGACTTGCAACAAAAGACACTGGCGATTTAGCTGAAGGCTCTAACCTTTATTATACAGATGCTAGAGCAAGAGCTTCTATAAGCGAAGATTCAACACAATTATCCTATAACTCAACAACAGGTGTTTTATCTTATACTCAAGGCGATACTGATACAGTCAGCGAAGGAACTACAAACCTTTATTACACTGATGCAAGAGCTAATAGTGCTATTGATGCAAGAGTAACTAAATCATTTGTAGATGCTTTAAATGTAGTTGCAGCTTCAGCTACAGGTAATGCAGGAACAGCAACAGCTTTAGCTACAGCAAGAGATTTTAGTATTGCAGGAGACATAACAGCTTCAGCAGTTTCTTTTGATGGAACTGGTAATGTAGCTTTATCAGCTTCTATTGATGCAAATACAGTTGGCATATCAGAAATAAATGTAACTGATGGTACTAGCGGTCAAGTTCTTACAACTGATGGTGCTGGTAATTTATCTTTTTCATCAGTCTCAGGAACTACTATTAACAACAATGCTGATAATAGAGTTATTACAGGTAGTGGTACTGCTAATACATTAAATGGTGAAACAAATCTTACTTTTGATGGTTCAACATTAAATCTAAGCGGTAACCTCTCAGTAGATGGTGGAACAATTAAACTTGATGGTAATTATCCAACTGGTACAAATAATGTAGCTTTAGGTGATAGTGTTTTTGCTTCATTAACAACAGGACAACAAAATACTTCTGTTGGTAGAGAATCGTCTACATCTTTAACTGAAGGAAATTATAATGCTGCTTTTGGTAGTGGTGCATTAGCTGGTAATACTACAGGCTCAAACAATACTGCTATTGGTAGAGGTTCTTTAACATCAAACACCACAGCTTCTAGTAATACAGCTTTAGGCTATCAATCATTAGCAGCAAACACTACAGGTGCTTCAAATACCGCAGTAGGTTATTTAGCACTTGACGCTAATACGACAGCAGATAGGAATGTTGCTATTGGTGAAAGAGCAATGACAGCTAATACAACAGGTACAAAAAATACAGGGGTTGGTCCAGCAGCTTTATTTGGTAATACTACAGGCTCAGATAATGTTGCAGTTGGTAATTCAGCTTTACAAGAAAACACTACAGGTACAAACAACACTGCGATTGGGTCATTAGCTTTACAAGATAATTTAACTGGTCTTGCAAATGTCGCAATTGGTCATAGTGCTTTAGAAAACAATACAGCTACTGGTAATACAGCAGTTGGTACAGATGCTGCTAAAACAAATACTTCTGGTGCTAGTAACACAGCAATTGGTAAAGATGCTCTTTTTTCTAACACCACAGCCTCTAATAACACAGCAGTTGGATTTTTAGCATTAGAAGCAAACACTACAGGTGGTTCGAATACAGCTTTAGGTAGAAATGCTTTAGTAGCTAATACCACTGCTTCAAATAATGTTGCTCTTGGTGATTCAGCTCTTTCAGCAAACACTACAGGTACTGGAAATGTTGCAGTTGGTGTAGAAGGTTTAACAAGTAACACAGATGGTAGTGAAAATACAACTGTTGGACACAAATCATTAAACAATAATACAGCTACTGGTAATACTGCAATAGGATATTTTGCTGGTCGTTTCAATACAACTGGTGTAGAAAATTCAGCAATTGGTCGTTACTCTTTATACAGTAATACAACAGGTAGCTATAACACAGCAGTTGGTAACTTAGCCTTACAAACTGGAACTATAACAAACTGTGTTGCTGTAGGTACAGAATCTCAAAGATATGCCACAGGTACTCGTAATGTATCATTGGGTAATGAAACTTTACGAAGTTGTACAGGAGATGATAATACTGCTATAGGTCATTATTCTATGGATGCTGCTAGTTGCAGTGGTTCTGATAATACTGCTGTAGGTTCTCATGCACTAGGTAAACTCACTACAGCTATATATAACACAGCAGTTGGTCAAAATGCTTTAACAAGTAATACTACAGGCGGTTCAAATTGTGGTATTGGTTCTAGAGCATTAGAAGATTGTACTGCTGGTCTAAATACTGCTGTAGGTGATGCTTGTTTATTTAATGTAACTACAGGTGCTTCTAATACTGGTATTGGTCAATGTGGATTAGGTCTCACAACTGGAAGTAATAATACAGTTTTGGGAAGTAATGCAGGTAATCATATAACTACTGGTAGTAATAATCTTTGTGTTGGTAGAGGTGCAGGAACAGACTCTCTAGCAAATATAACAACTGGAAGTAATAATATTATTCTTGGTAATAATGCAATCACTAATTTTGAAGCAAAAGTTGCTTTAACTGTTGGTTCTGATGAAAGAGATAAAACAGATATAACAAACTTACCTGATAATGCAGGACTAAATTTCGTAAAACAAATGAGACCTGTTACTTATGTTTGGGATAATAGAGATAATTATTATCCAAATACACATGAAAAATATGGTGAAAGAGACCATAGTAAAAAATCATCAGATAAACAACTAGGGTTTTTAGCCCAAGAAATAAAAGCAATTGAAAACTCAATAGGATGGACTGATGACCATATAGTAAACACATCAAATACAAACTCTTTAAAATTAACGGAAACCCAATTAATACCAATTTTAGTCAAAGCTTTGCAAGAAGCAGATGCTAAAATAGAAGCATTAACAACAAGAATAGAAACCCTAGAAGGATAACAAGGAGAATAATATGACTATAGAACCTAAAACAGTAAGTAGTGTCTTAACAGCAGCAACAGATAGCGTAACTTTAATTAACGAAGTAAACGCTGGAAGTTGGAATGTTGAAGGCATGGAGCAATCAGAAATCAACGATATGGTACAAAGAAACGTAGACCACTTGGAAATCGTTTTAGCCTATACAGACCCTGATGTAGCTGGTAGTGATGAAGATTTATCTTCATATAATGATGCAATTTCTACTGGTAAAACTTACATAGAAAATAATTCTTAGTATATAATTTAATTTTAATAAACTTATAGGAGAGTTAAATGAGTAAAGAAGAAAATAAGATGGAAAATCAAGAACCAGTAATAATTACATTTAATGGCACTGAATATAGAGCTGCTGATCTAAATGAAGAGCAAATGGCACTAGCTGCTAAGCTAAACATTGCTGGTAAAAAACTAGCTAGACTTCAAGAATACTATGATGATTATGTCATTACAGATGAATATAAGAATCTATGTATTCAATCATTTGATAGAGCTATCAATACTACAAATGAAGAGGTTGAGGTAGTAGAGGAAGAATAATGCCTAGAAAGACCGCCAATGATGTACATTCAGATTTAAGAGTTCATGAAAAAATGTGCGAAGAAAGGTGGAAAACTATTTATAGAAAAACTGATGACTTACAAGCATCAATAAATAGTATGAGACTTTGGCTTCTAGGCGGTCTTACAACAATAGTTGCATCCTTAATTACCATTATAGTTAGAGGATTAATCTAACAAACAAAAACCTATGATAGACAAACTTATCAAACCTATCAGCGAAATTCTTGATAAATTCATTCCTGATGCTGATGTCAAACAAAAGATTGCACATGAACTTGCAACCATGTCTGAAAAACATATTCACGAAATTGCAAAAGCACAAATAGAAGTCAACAAAGAAGAAGCTAAAGGTAATTGGTTTCAATCATCTTGGAGACCAGCAACAGCTTGGGTATGTGTTGCAGGTTTTGCAGTTAACTTTCTCATTAGTCCTTTATTAGCACCTTTTGGAATTGATGTGCCACAAGCTGATACATCTACTATGCTACCTGTATTAATGGGTATGTTAGGTTTAGGTGGTATGAGGAGCTATGAGAAAACTAAGGGATTAACAAAATAATGTACGAAAACATAAAAGAAATGCTAATCAAGAATGAAGGATTAGTTCTGCAAGTCTATAAAGATAGTTTAGGATATGACACTATTGGCGTAGGTCGTTGCTTAGATAAGAATGGCATATCAGAAGATGAAGCCATGTATCTTTTGGAAAATGATATCAATAGAGTTGTAGCTAATTTAGATAAGGTATGGGAAGTATGGAGAAGTTTCCCTGTACCAGCTCAAGAAGTATGTGTGGACATGGCGTTCCAGCTTGGAATCACGGGATTTATGAATTTTAGACAAACACGAGCTCTGATGGAGATGGGTTGTTGGTTAGAAGCATCAGAGGAAGTATTAAGAAGCAAGTATGCAGTTCAAACACCAAACAGGGCAGCTAGAAACTCAAGAAAACTAGCCTTATGTCAAAATGCCAAGAAAGACATCAGATCAACATCAAAATAATTCAAGACTTGGTGCTTTGGGTGAATCCTTAGTACAAACATTCTTGCTTGAATACGCTGACTTTTGTTTCCCAACCCAAGAAAAACATCCTGCTGATTTAATGGTTGAATTTGGGTCAGCCAAATATACTGTGCAGGTAAAAAGCAGAAGGGCAACTAAAGAAAAGAAGTTTGTCTTTGCTGCTGAGAACTCAAGATCACAATCTGAAACTTATAGACAATATACTTGCGACATTCTAGCTTTTGTATTCTTTGATGATGAGCAAAAGAGAATCATGTTTAAACCTAACACATCATCACAAAACTATTTTACCTTTGACAAAAAGGCCATCACTGAAACTATGGAGCTAGATTCTCTGCAAGAAACTCTTGCTACTCTAAGCTCAGTTCCTGTTTTAAATCCTATAATTTAATCCTTGCATATTATATAAATATAATTTAATATATTTATATTAAATGGAGGAGTTAATTATGATAGAAAAATTACAAGCATTAGTGTTGTTAAGTGTTATGGCATATCTTTGTTATGGTGCTGCATTAATTATCAGAGACAGGAATAACAAATGAGAGAAATAACATTAAACGAAGTAGGTAAAGTAAAACCCTTGATCTTAGCAAAAAGGCAAATAAGAGGTTACTACAGAGATGTATTTACTGGAGAGAACAAAGTTCAAGTAGATGAAAGAGAATATATAGTCAGAGATTCCTTGACTGAGATAGCTTATCTAATGGGAGCTAATACATGAAGATTGAATCATTAAAGAACTTTGCATCTGAGCAAAGAGGACAGGCACTTATCTACAAAGATATACCTAACGAAGATTACCATGCTGGCGTAGGTATAAGCAGTAGTTATGTTAGAAGATTTGGTCAATCGCAATTACACGCAGTTAATCATAAGTCTGAATCTACTCCTGCATTAAAGTTTGGCACAGCAGCTCATTCTTTATTAGTAGAAGGTAAAGAGGCTTTTGATAAAGAAGTAAGAGTTCTTACAGGCTCTCCTTACACTAAAGCCTATAAAGAAGAGAAGGCTGAGTTTGAAGCATTGGGTTATATAGTCTTAAAAGAAGATGATGCGAATATGATCTTTGATATGAAGGCAAATATGATTTACGAAGGTAATGCTTACTTGAACGCAAAAGGCAAATTAGCTGAAGCTAGTATCTACTGGTACGAAGATGATGTGCTTTGTAAATGCAGACCTGATTTGATGTGTCCGCCACTAGATAAACCTAACTCAGATAATCAAATAGTAATAGTAGATTACAAGACCACTATATCTTGCGAACCTTATGCTTTTAACAAGTCAGTTAAAAAGTATGGCTATGACTTACAAGCATCATTTTATAGAAGAGGGTTACAGATGGCTGGATATGATGTAACAGACTTTGTGTTTATAGCACAAGAGAAAACACAGCCCTATGCTTCTAAGGTGTTTAGGATTACTAAAGAGCAAATGGATTATGGCTGGACAATGATGGAGAACTATTTAGAAGAGTATAAGGAATATCAAAAAGGTAAGCCTCTTACTATTTACAATAGTCCTAATGTTGTGGATTTGGTTTTATAGAAAGGGCAAATAGATATATGAGAGTATTAAGTATTTGGAGAGTTTATCCTTTGCCCTTGAACCTAGTATACAGTTTTTGGAGAAGTAGGTAATAAAGTTCTAGCTTTATTATCAAATAAATATTAATATAAAAAAGGAGAGTCAGAATGGACGAAAAAACAAAAAAAGCACTTTGGATATCGGAAGATTTACACAAGGAGATCAAGATATTCGCAATTAAAAATAACATGAATATTGAGACTGCATCTCAGATGGTATTAAAGCTAGGCATGTGTTCTTACAAAGCGGAGAAAAAAAATGGGTCAAAATAGTAAAGCGGTATCAAAGCGTAGAGAAGAACTAGAACAAGAGAAGTTAGATAAATCAATCAAGATGTATTACTTTCAGAAAGGAGCTGGTGAACATTACAGAGAAATACAATATCAAAGTGGAAGAGTTGTAAGGACTGATTTCAATGATTGAGTGGATTCTATATTTTATTGGTGCAGTGTTTGGCTTAGTGGCTATAGGTGCTGTCATCAGCGTTATAGCAGCAATATATATTTTTAATGAGTTAGATTAATGGTAAACAGCAGAAACAAAGGTGCAGCGTTTGAG
>Ga0208305_10000535_pt1 | contig 19001 bp, 18 predicted proteins | sample ColrivemetaGS741_FD_187605 | JGI IMG/M metagenome (GOLD analysis project Ga0208305, IMG submission 187605) | Estuarine microbial communities from the Columbia River estuary - Flood tide ETM metaG S.741 (SPAdes) (version 2) | ecosystem: Environmental > Aquatic > Marine > Intertidal zone >... | reverse complement strand
GCCAACGGTACCAATAGCCATTACAACTTGACCACGAGCAATAATCTCTTCAGTGCCGTTCTTTACGTGCCAGTGCATATCCTGACCGATATTGAACCACTGAGAGTCGTATGGGTAAACGGATACAGTATCTACGTCAGCGTTCCACGCCATATAACCCTGAGACTCGTCTCCAGTAAGCGTAACAGCAGTATCAAACTGAACGTAATCGGTAGTTACTCCACCTACGTCAATAGTATTTGTGGTAGTGTTGCCACGACCAGTAACTGTATCAAGTGTATCGTTTTCTGCTAAAGAGATAGTGCTGTTAATCCACTCGCCAGAAATATCATCATAAACAAGGAAGTCCCCATCTGCGGGGTTATCTATTGTTACATCAGATAGACTCGTTAAGCCTCGCTGTGGAAGCCCTGAAAGGTATGTGGTGGTATCAATGCTACCATCTGCCTTTAAAAAGCCACTAGAAGTCCCAGAAGGGGTCTTAAATCCAGTGAAGGTAACCTTGCTGTCTGTGTCAATCTTACCGACCTCTGTTGCTCCCCAATTAAATGAGATTAAAGTCTCAGTTACACCGGGGTCTGGTTGGATGTTACTGCCTGTATCAGCAGTGATAGCCATAGCAGCAGAAGAACTATGCGTAGGTGCGCTAACACCACCAACAGTAATGCTATTAGTCGTACTAGCACCAAGCGTTGTTACGTCATCAAGGTTCTGCGATTCGGTGTATGAGGTAAGGTAAGTAGAAGTGTCAACACTGCCGTCAGAACGAAGGAAACCCGTAGTTCCGCTTGTCTTAAAGCCCGCCCCGGTAACATAGCCATCCTCATCAACTGTTACTACATCAGTGGAGCCAAAAGAAAATCCAAGAAATGTAAATTTTGGGTCACCTATTTCTGTTTGATGGGTAGAAGCAATGGTAATTTTACCATTATACTCCATAATAGGAGCAACAATCTTGGTAGACGTTACGTTACCTACAGAGATGTTGTTTGCTGTGGTATTGCCACGACCCGTTACAGAATCAAGGGTGTCAGCCTCGTCCATATCTGGCATATCGTCAGCAACCCATAGGCCGCTTCCAGAATTGTAAACGAGGATTTGACCCTCGGTAGGGTTTAAGTTACCAACGTCAGCAAGCGAAGAAAGGGTGTCTGAAATAGTAAGAAAGTCGTGTGTCCAGTTGACCCAACTCTCACCGTCAAAACGCAACAGCTGCCCTGTGGATGCCGTGCTAATTATTACATCCGTAAGGTCATTGAGTTCACCTACGTCAGAGGAGCCAACAGTAATCCACTGAACGCCTGTCTCAGTGGTAGATAGTACTTGACCACTCGTACCAGCGCTATTAGCATTATCAAGGACAGTTCCATCAAGACCTACGATGCCCGTAAAAATCTTTCTTCCTCGTATGAATTGATTGCCTAAGGTGCGGACAAAGGTTGAGAGATTCTCCATTAAACGCTACTTTATCATTGGTTATTGACACTCTCCCGTAATGGGGGCTGATGGATAAAAAACAGACGAATTGTAAGTATCGTCCTCATTGAAGAGGTCGTTAGTACTTGTCTTAGCTAATGCCAAAAGAGTGGCGTTGGCCTTGATGTAATTTACAACACGCTTATTAATATATTCAATCTTAGAGTCAATAGCACCAACGATAGCGTCCAGTGAAAAACTGTCAATAGACTTCTCCTCGTTCTTGGTTTTGGCGATAGCAGTACGCAATAGCGTAGCAGCCGCCTTAACGGAGTACAGACACAAGCTGTACTTGACCAACTTGAACAATCCAAGTTCCGTTTCAGTCACGGTTTCATCATACACCTTCTGCTCCAAGTCCTCATACAACGCAGTACCCAGTAGGTCCTGAATGGAGGTAACCTGCTCCATCGTAATGATAGATAGCAAGGCAGCACGGTCTAGCCGTGATGGGAGCGGATAGTTCTGATAGATGTAGTTATCGTCGATGAAGATTACCTTAACCATTTTGTGCGGGGATATCAGTTGGGTTAGCGCCCTTAATGGACTCTAGATTGATTTGTTCTTCCACAATACCAAGACCAATCTTTTCGTAATTAGCCGTAGCAAGAATGCGGTTAATGGCATCCATCAACAGGTGGCGGTTTGGCAGGGTCTCCGTAGCTCGGAAAATCTGGTATGCCGTTACAAGTTCATTACCCGTACCACCAAGTTTGCCAGCCACCATAACACCGAAAAGCGTGGGCGAGGTGACGTTATGTGCGGTGAGAATCTTCGCATCGTTAAGTCGAGATAAAATATCTACGGTCTTGTCAAGGTTGTTCACATCCAAAGTCTTGAACTCAGGAGCCTCGTCCTTATTCTTAACCCAAGACACGACAACAGGCTCTGCCTCAGAACCCACAAAGGAGTTCTTGAATTTGTCGTACTCCTCGCGCTTCTGTTCATTGCTCATATTGCGTCCAATAAAGGTAGCTAATACCTTGGGAGTGAACGAATTAGCGGCAGAGTTTCGGATGTGCTTGCCAAACTCGAAGTCGGCATTGATATAATGGAAAGCGGAAACGTAGTTAGGCACACCATAAAACTGGTTGCCACTGTATGGGTTCTTTACGTAGAGGACCTGCTCCCGGGTCTTGCTAAACTTATCGAACGCAGGATACTTCTTAGGAGTGTTGTGTTGCATTGCCGTAGCAGCCACACCAAAGCGTCGACGCACAGCATAATGAGTGACCTTGCCGTCAGTAGGCTCCGCAGCGCGTACTCCTTTAATGTCCAAAGACCGCAACTCAATAATCTTATTATGTTCTGCATTCCACTTGATATAAAAGGCAAAAGCTCCGTGAAGCTCGTATTGAAAAGAAGCGTGGATAATCTGACTGTAAAGCCCTTGAGCCTTGCCAGCACAGTTGGCTAGGAAAGCCCGAATCTCAGCTTGTTTGGTGGGTGTACGGTATGCCTCAAGGTCATACTTAATATCGTTACCTGCAACCATCTTCGCCTTCTTAGTGACGATGCCTGAGTGTACAGGTGATTGTTTAAACATCTTTTCCAAGACGACAGAAAAGTCGTCATTGACTCCGAATTTAATATAGTCACCAACTTCTGTAGTGCCGACATTATAGCGTCCGCTCAGAGATTCGATAGACTTCTCTAAAGGATTGGTTGAGACGTTTGTCTCCGTAGCCACAACGTAAGTGTTGGAGGCAAAATAGTCTTTTACATTATCCCAAAGTCCCATACTCTATAATTTACAAGTTACTAATTTTAACTGTACTTGCCAGCAAAGAATTTTCGTTGGTGCTGTTTACGTACACGTGGTCTTTCACGTTACAAAGGTACTTGGCATAATCGCTTTCTGCACCAGAAATCGTTAAATAATACTCACCACCTGCAACATCTGTATCGATAAGGTCTATGGTGAGGGTGATAAAATAATTACACTGCGAAACAGTGGAAATATCTAGAAGTCCATAAAAGTTATATTTGGTGCCACCAATAACCTTTTCTAACTTTATGTTATATGCCTCAGCTTGCATATCATACGTCTTAATAAAAGAGACGTAGTTGATTACTCCGTTGCGTATTGACTTCATATTTTTAATATAAAAAAGGGGAGGGGATTCCCCCTCCCCCTTGAGTTAGGATGCCTAATTATTAGGCGTTAACCAAAGCCCAGTTAGAAGCGTTCAACGTATAAGCCAATACGTTCTCGTCACCAACCAAAGTCAATTGGTAGCGGTTCTTGTCAGTACGAGCGATACCAGAAGCACCATCTACAGTACCAGCGTACAAACCGAAGTCATAACCTACCATATGGTAAGTTCCAGCAGCAGTCTCAACGAAAGCGACCAACTCAGAACCGGGACGAGCAATCGTCTCCAGAGTGGTGCGCAAAGTGGCACCCATACGGATGAACTCCAACTGAATCGTAGGAACGGCAGAACCAGAACCGTCAGCATTCAGGGTCTTCACGTCGGTGAAGTTAGAGAAGCCATCCTTGTTGTTAAACCCAAGACTCACGAGGTCAAGACCGGCAGTAACCAATCCGCCAACAACAACAGTCACCTGACCAGTTGCGGGGTCAACAGTTACACCACCGGAGATGAGGTCCAAGGCGTTCTTATCACAAAGGTATACGGTCTTGAGTCCACCTGTTGACAATTCGTCACAAGAGTATACAATGTTCGTAATACCAGAAAAATCTACAGTACAACCCATTTTTTCTATAAGTTTTAAAAGGAAGGGGTTTTACCCCCTTCCGTTAATTAATATTAGGCGAAGTTCTTAGCGTAGACAATCTCATCACCTTTCAGGTAAGAGAAGCCCAACTTGAACTGACCCCAGATTTTGTCAGAGGACAACTCAGCCTCCCACTTCATATCGATGGCGCGAACATCGTTATACTCGTCCGTCAACATAACTACGTTTTCGGGAGCAGAGATGAAGAACTCACCAGCAGCCATTGAAGGGAAATGTACAACCTCCATACCGTAGTATGCGGGGATGTTACCCTCAACAACACCTTGAGCGGTAGTAGTGTACAAGCCAGCGATAGCGATTTGGTATGCCTGAACAGCGGCAGTACCCATAAAGAAAGCGGGCTTCAAAGCGCGGTCAGCGTCACCGTAAACGGCAGCCAACATAACATCGCTCATCGTCTGGTAAGCACCCTCCATCAAGGAAAGTACGTTTGCAGAAGAGACGGCAGCATTGGTGTCGTAGTCCAATACGGTAGCGTCAGCACCCATCTCGGTAGCGAGAGTAGTAGCAGCCAATTCCAAAGCCTTCTGAGCAGACAACTTAGCGAAGTAATCAAATACCCAATCCTTGAATTGTGCATCCATAGTCTCTTCGTTGTGCTGTCCTTGCTTCAACAATACAGAACGATAGGTAGACTCAAGAACATTCTTACAGTTCAAGAAAGCCCACTTGTACGTAGAAACAGTCATCTCTTTCTCATCGATAGAGGCAGAAGACAAGCCATCAAACGTACACAAGTCAGAACCAAAGGTCAAAGACGCATCGAAGATGGGTACTTGTACTTTGCTCTTAACGCCGTCAATAAGACGGAAACGGTCCAGCACTTTCGCGCTCTTCACCATAGAATCGATGAAAAGGTCGGGGGTGCGGTTTCCCCAATCCAAAGTTGCAACTGAAATTGCCATTTTAATCTAAATTTTAATCAATTAACTTAATCTACAAATAATCAATAAAGATTCTTACCCAAAAACTTGTTAATCATCTTTACTTTATCTGAAGTGATTCGCTCAAAGTTGCGTGTCTTGTCCTCAGCCACTTCCTCAGATGATGCCTCAGCACCTTCTTGTTCAGCAGACAAAGCCAATTCGGCTTCTTGAACAGAGTTCTCTTCTGACTCTTGATTTTCAGCAGAAAGTTCTGCCTCCTGATTCTCCACAACTTCGGGAGCCTCTTCTGCCAAAGCAACCTCTACAGGTTCTTCAACAGCAGGAGCTTCCTCAGCTACAGGAGCTGCCTCTACGGCAACTTCCTCAGCAGACATCTCTTCCGCTACCTCTTGCGGTTGCTCTGTCTCCTCGACAGCAGAAAACTTCTCTTTGGTTTCAGCCCATAGCTCCATAACAGCAGAGTGGTCTTCGGCAATCTTAGAAACGGCAGCCTCCAACTTGGCAATACGCTCACCAAGTTCTACAGCGAATTTGAAATCCATTTCACTACTCATTTTTTGTTCTACGATATCGGATTTAATCTCAATGGAAAAACCATTAAGTTCATTGGACTTAATATCAGCCCACAGTTCGTCAGACTCAACTTGAGCCTTAACGAATACAGTTCCAATCGGAAGATTAAAACCGTATGAGTTACTCTTGTCTTGGTCTGTCTCTTTCATCCAGACCTCAAGCATCGTTACGTCTTGTGTGTCAAGTGCGTGTTCGATGTTAAAAGAGTTAAACAAGCCATCCTTGCTGTACTTGTACATAATCTTTTCAATCGTATCCTTAGGGAATACGATATTGTATTCGCCCATCATAGGGCTGTTGCGGTAGATAGGCATATCCGGAATCATAATCGGACCAACCACCTGCTTCTTCTCCTCGTTAGCAAACTTAAAGGAGGGCTTCTCTTTTTCTGCGAGGGTGATGAAACCTTCCTCGATAGCTGGGCGGTTAACCAAAGAGATGCGGAACATACCGCTCTCCTGATTCTCCCCGAGGACTACTTTATATAAGGGTAAACTGTTCATTGTGCCTTGTGTTTAGAAAGCTCCTGCGACCAAACCTTTACAGCCTTCAAGAACTCTTCTTCGTTTACGGGGATGCCATCAGCCTTAAACTGCTTTAGCTGGCTCATAGCAACCTCTAGGCGATTCTCTAGGTCCTTGATTTGCAAAAGCATATCAATGATACCATCAATCATCTCCTTGTCTTGTGGGCGTGTGTGGGCAGACATCTTCTGCTTGCGAATCTGCTCCGACTTACGGATAGCCCAGTTAACACCTGAAGTACCGCCCCAGATAAGCCAAGCCACATAGCCGCGGTCTTTCCAAGGGGTAGATGCGTACTTAGGGTCTACAGTGGCGTTCTTACGGTGACGGGCAAAGGAAGCCATCCGAGCAATCGTTGTAGCCGACAAAGGCTCACGGCTTGCCAATTGGTTTGCACGTGTCCAGCCCACAATCGTCCCCCCTTTTACTTCATCCCCATACTCCTGCTTCCAACGCAAAGCACGCTTCGCATTATTCGTAGCAGAGATAGGATAGTCGTTGTAAGTCTTAGCCATTAACTTAATCTACAAAAATTGCTTCTACCTTTCCGTAAATGTGCTGATTATACATATTTGCATCAGTAAAAGATTTAACTATAATCGTTTCTCCAGTAGAAAGCGTAAACTTTCTATTAAAAAAATATCCGTTTACAAAATAGCTATTTGGGAACGCAGCATAGAAAGTAATCTTAGCGCGTCCGTTGGACTTAAAGCGTTCTGTATTTAAAATATAATCGTATGCCGCAAAAGTATTTCCATTTTTATCTGCAAAGCGAAGGTCAATAGTAGATGCGTCTCCGTTAATTGTGCGCCCCTGTAACTTTACTGTCGTGATATATTTATATACGTTTTGGTCAATTATCTGCCCGTAGTCGTTCTTTCTCCGGAACACTGGATACCTTACCGTAGTAGCGTTATTTGCGGCTCTTAAATAAAAGAAACGAAGACCTACTTTCTGATATTCTGGAATAGCGTTTTTAATCTGACCCGCTTCAGGGACTGATATCAATCCATCTTGAACAAGAAGTGGGTCGTTAAAGAAAGAGTCAAGGCATACTGATTTATTAATGGGGTTAATCAGACCGCCCTTAAAGTCAATACTAAAGTCGCCTTCGCCATCGGGGTTTAATTCACCCTTGTAGCTTCCAACAACAATTTCATTATCGAACTTGTCATAAATGCCATCAAAATCTGAGTTGTTGAGTTCTATATTCTTGTACTTCTCTGGAGCCGCGCTAACCTCATATTCCTTTAGATTATCTATGTAGTCGGTGATATCCAATGGAATCGCAGAACGAACATCGTTCATATTGTCTAAGATGAACTTTTGCTCTCCTTGGCGGTAGTCATATACAATGCTAAGTCCAAAGCGTTGCATAATCTCAATAAAGAGGTCATACGGAGTATATGAATCGTTATTGGACAGACTATCTTGGAAAGTAAAATTGTCTGAACCGGTTACACAAGGTAATTTGCTTGAGTTAGTAACCTTTAAGCCTAAGTCCGACCACTCGTAACCATATATTCTCTGTTTGCGAATGTCAACTTGTGTAAACTGTTGAGATGTAGCCAATGCTGCTGCTTGGAAATTACCTTGACCAATCCCATTGGTTGTGTACAAGTCAACGACCAAGGAGCCAGATGAAATCTCCAGTCCGATAGATACAGAGTATCTTGTGCCGCCTAGGAATCGATATACTTCGGTTTGGTCGATGTATGCATCAAATGCCGCAAATGTTAGTGTATTACTTACTCCACCTGTTAAATTAATATCTGGGTCATCTATAGAAACTGCATTTTCTATGGCAGATGGGGTCAAAGACAGAATGTTTCCACTAGCATCACGCATAGGAATACGGAAAGAAACCGCGTCAATACCAGAGTATCCACCGTAGATATATACATATGGAGTGAACTTAGCCGTGTTAATAGAGCTAATATCAACAGCAACAGGGAACAGTATATCACTGTACTCGTATTCGGAGCTTACAATGGCTGTTTTAAGCCCTGAGATGGTCACAAAACCGTTTGCATCAGTCCAGTTAACCTTAGCGTCAAAAGCACTGCCATATGCGATATATCCTAAGTTCTCCGAACCAAAGTCGGCAACACCCGTTGAGGTTCGATACTGAAAGCCATAATCGTATGCAATTTCAGTAGCGCTAGGGTTGTAGTTTGTTGGACCGTGCGGCTCATAGGTGTCCGCTACTGTCAACTTATAGTTTGTAATCTTATTGTAAGATAGGTTTGCTTGTTGCCCTGCAAACTCTACCGACTGTATGCCTAGCTCTTGGTCTTGATTGTATGGAACATTGTATGGATAGGGAAATAAGAAAGCCGCACGCTTATCTGGCTCTGATGAGGAAAGATTTGATGGGTAGAGCATATACAAGTCCTCTGCTTCCCACGTAGCGGTTCCTGCAATAAACTGAGATGTATATTGGAATCCAAGAGTACTAAACACTCGGTCAATAAAGTTTACGACACGAAGCGCAGGGAATAAACCGAACTTCTTACCGTCAATCCCCCAAGTTGTGAGCTGACGGGCTTCATAGCCCGCTGCCTTTTGAATATTGTCTACATCAATAAAAGGTATCTCAATATCACGCTGATTGTAATCCTCGTTATTCTCTAAGTATGTCTGAAGGGTGCGGGCAGTCGTAGAAAACGTATCGTTATACAACTGATTGAACTTCAGGTCTCTTAGGTCTGAAGCGAAGTTAGCAGCCTTGTCCGTGAAGGAGATATTGAAGTATGGCTCAGGACTATTGATGACTACGGATGTTATGCTCGCTTCCCCTCTAGAGATGATAGCTGTACCGTTGTAAATAATATAGTCCTGCTTAGCACGAGACCCAATATCAAGCGCATTGGAAGCATTGTACTGCAATACGGACTTGTTGTTAGAGGTATATGGGAACTTGTCCTCAAAGGAGAACGGAACCTTTATGCGCGAGGGGTCCTCATTGTCATAATAGTCCAGGGAGATGCTAATCTCTTGTTCTGGAAATAAATCAATATTATTCCCACCAATAACTACGCGATAGCTCATTAGGCTATGATTCTAAAGGTTACGTCCTTACGGAACTTATTGTTAAACAACTCAAAAGTTGTCTCAGGCATATACACCTTGTATGCTACACCATTTGGACTTGCGCAATCGTCAACCATAATCGCATTAGATGCTGTTGCAATATTGCTGAAGTCTTCAAAGAAATATCTACGTGTGCTATCTAGAATGAGGTCATAGTAAGTTTTTACCTTGTACCTAATATACTGCTCTGAGTAGGCAGCCGTTTCTACTCTAGCGTTGATGCGATAAGCGTAAGAAACATCACTATTTACAGTAATGTACTCGTCATATGGTTGCTGTGGTTCCGTAAGAGCCTTGGCATATATCAAGAAGGTATCCATACTAGAGATAGTGTCAGAATAGATATTCTTATCGTAAGAAAGAGATATAGCCCAGCCGCCACCAACTACTCCAACCTTTCCAGTCAGAATACCATAGATGAAAATTGAGTTGTCTGCCGAGCTGTAAAGTTTTACAACGTCCCCGACAACAACACCATTGTTCAGGCTAAAGTCTGGCTCTGATTCTATAGTTACCAAGCCATTGGAGTCATCAACATAACTAGCAATAGAACCTTTGACAGAAAGGTCTGCCTCTGGATATGATTGAAAAGAATAGAAGTATGTTGCCATTAGATATTAGAGTTTCTGTCTTTGATTCTACGTGCGCTATTGTCGTTCTGAAGGTCAGACGAAGATACGAAAGCCCGTACCGGACGACCAGTATTAATTGCGGTCCCTGTAGTGGCTTCTGCAATAGCCTCTAGAAGCTCTAAGCTTCTTGCTGAGTCATTTTGAACATTTACAATTCCGCCTGTAGAAAACTTATATTTGGGTGAGTACTTAGTTTCGTTAATTTGGTCTAGAAGGCTTTTGTATTTTGCCGCTGACTTTTTGTTCACGATATACTCACCGCCTTCCATCTCGTATCCGCTCTTACCTTTTACAGTAAATGGAATACCGCCTTCTTCGTGAGAGGGACCGTAGACCATACCACCCTCGGCAAATTTCTTATTGTAGAACTGCCGCTTTTTAATTGCAGAAACCTGGGCAGCGTATCTAGCGATTGCGATACCTGATGTCAAGCCAGCAAATGCAACGTTTTTTGGGAACTCCCGTCCTGCAGCGATTTCATTGATAAAAGCTTTAGCGATTGCTTCCGCTAAATCTGTTCCGGCTTGACTTATATCTCTCTTTTTCTCAGTTTCGAAAATCTCTCGCTCTACTTCATTCTGCCGTTGAACCTCCTTCTTCTTTATTTGCTCAAGACGAGATGCGTATTCTTCTTGAGAAATAACCTGAGAGTCAAGCTGAGCCTTTAGCACGTCCTGTTCAAAGCTTGAGCGCTCCCGAATCAATTCCTTCTCTGCATCAAACTGACGCTTTAGGTTGTCGTACTTCGTTTCGTTAAATGCATCTAAAGCATCGATTCCAGCATCAAGAGCCTGATTCAATACGGCGGTGATGTCTCTTTTTAACTCTTCAGAGAGCTTTTCTGCAGCATCCTTTGAACCTTTCGCCGCTTGTGCATACGTAGCATCAAGAAGAATTTTCCGCAACCTCTCTTTATCCTCTTCACTGATTGAATCTCCAAAAGCCTCTATATATTGATTTATCTGGTCTTGGATAAAATCAGATTGGGCAAGCGAAAACTCTTGCGGGTCAAGTTCAGCGCCCTTAAATGTTTCGTTAAATGCTTTTGCAATTCTCTTCCCCACGTCAAGCAAGTCGCTAGGCTGAATGTCAATATCTTTAATTGCAGAAAGAAGACTTGTTTTTTGTTCGTCCGTTAGTATCGTCGATTCCTTAATTACTTGATTAAGTTCCTCAAAGGCGGCTTTCTCTTTTAGCAGAAGTTCTGTTTCAATTTCCCGAACTCTGTTAGCATCACCCTTTGCTTTTGCTCCCTCAAGTTCAATCAACAATGCTTGCCGCGCTGCCTCAAGTTCATCTCGCTTGGCTCTGATTAAAGCATTAATTCTATTTTCTTCCTGTCGTTGCAGCTTTGATGACTCATCTGTTTGCTCTTTTACGTCACTTGTGTATTCAGAAAGAATATTCAAAAGAGTTTGAAGACCCTGAATCTTATTTTCGTTAGATGCTATCTCCTCGTCTGACAATTCAATTAAACCAATAGACGCATCAGAATTTTGCTTAATAAGTTTAAGCATTTTGCTTCTTACGTCTACTTCAAGATTTATTGCTTTTGTTCTTTTCGCTTCTCCAGATTCTAAGTTTTCAATTGCCTTTAACTCATCTTCAAATTCCGAAACAACTTCCTTTCGCTCTTCCAATGCTTCAGTAGATAGACGAATCTGTTGAACGTTTTGCTCAATGAGTCTATTTACGCCAATAAAGGCTTGAGCTTGGTCAATTAATGTTGCAAGAGATATTTCTTTTACGCCATTCAATGTTAATCGAATAAGAGACTTCTGCTCTTCACTCATTTTTCTATTTTGAAATAATATCTCTTCCAGCGCTACTGCAGCCTGAGCGGGCTGTTCTTTTGCTAAAAGCTCAAATACTTTTGTCGCCTCCTCAAGAGACAATTTACCTTTCCCAATAATGTTTTTCAAAACACTATCAAAAAGCTGAGCATCTTTATCCGATGCATTTGCAAATAGAGACCGAGCAGCCTGTTGCGTAGTAATAACGCCACTTATTACAGCCTTTGAAACCTCATCAAGTTTTCCGGGAGTTTCTAATGCTACATCATTTACCAATTTATACGCTCTGGCTGTAGCTTCAGACTCTACGGACAAAAGCCCAATTAAATCCAAAAAGAACTCTGAACGAGTTATGGTTTTTCCGATTGAAATAAGAAGCTCATCAAAGGCGCTTCCTAATATCTTTACAGCGCCACTGGTTGTTGACATCTGCCTTGCGGAAGAAGATAATGCAGAAGTTAGCAAGTATGACTCGCTTGAAAGCTCCTCAATTATCTCAACATTACTAGATAGAACCAATAATTGCCCAGCTGCCCTATCTCCAACTAGCTCTACTGCGTCAGCTAGACCAATGTTTCTTTCTGAAAGCTCACGAAGTGATTGAGCAAGCGACTTGCCCTCTTCCTTTAGCTCAATAAATATTTTACGGAGACCAGTACCAATCCTTGAAGCCGTAAATCCAGAGTTGGCGAGGACCTGCATATAGGCGGCAGTTTCTCCAAAAGTAACACCAGCCTGACGTGCGAGCGGTCCAATATACTGAATTGAAGTAGCAAAGCTGTTGATACTCAGTGCGCTATTATTAATTGAAGCAACAAGGACAGCTGCCGTGGTTCCAGCCTCAGCCGCAGAAAGACCAAACTGATTATTTACTTTTAATACAGTTTCACCAACTACATTTAAGTCCTCTCCAAGCGCTTGAGAAGCTGATGAAACGGGAAGGATTAAACGCTCAACCTCGATTGCTGTTGCTCCTAGTTTAGAAAGAGATATTGCCAAATCACCTACTTCTGAAGCGGTGAATCGAGTTTGAACAGCGCTTTCTCTAATTGCAGCAGAAATAGCATCAAGCTGCTGCCTTGAAGCTCCTGAAACCGCAGAAAGACGGCCTATCTTTTCTTCAAAGTTTACAAATGCTTGAACTGAGCCAACGATTGTTGTTTTGGCAAATGAGACCGCAGTAGATAACGCGCCATAGATGCCAACAAAACGAAGAACTGTTCCTAAACTAGAAGCAATCTTTTTTGAGGTAAAGGCAGAACCAAGGGTGTCAAGGAATCCTTTGTTTTGATTCTTGGCGTTTTCTGCAGACTTACCAGCTTTATCTGTTTTTGCTGATAAAGACACAAGGCTTGAAGAAGCCTTATTTGCAGAAGAAGTTAGCTCCTTTACCCTGTCATTAAACTTCTTTACAGAAGAGGCTCCGCTTCCTACGTTTTTGTTGTAGTTGGCTAATTCTTTTGAAAGATTATTATACTTGCCAATTAAAGGATTTAAAGTTTCTGATTGAAACTTATTCACCTCGGCAGCGCTTGCTCCAGAACGTATGAGATTAGCGAGTTGCACATTTGCATTGCGCAGCGCAGACTCAAGATTCAGGAAATCCTTTTTTAGTTCTTTAAAGCCTCTAGTTTCAGCCATTATTTCAGTGATTGAATAAATCTAAATTCTACTTCTGCTACGTACTCCTCGCTCAAGTAATCTACAAATCTTGCAATGGCTCTATCTACCGCGTATTCTGATACTTTGAAGCTCTTGCTCAAATAATCAGTTGTAAAATCAGTAGACCTGTCTGGTCTGCTTAGGTGTTTGTTAGCAATGGCTACAGCTAACTTCTTAACCTTATACGCCTTGCTTGTATCAACATCAATGCTATTTCTCCAGTATGCTGGACTCTTTGTTCTAATCCAAGACATAAGTCTTTGAATCTTGTCTCCGCGACCACTAAAGCGAATCCTTGAGTATTGCTGATTTGTAATTTGTTTTTTTTGCTCTGAATCTAAAAACAATCCATATTGAGCGCTACCAAGACGAATCTCAAACTTTAAATCAAAATATTTTATGATTCCTGTATATTCGTCAAACCTTGTTTCAGATACTCTAATTGCATTACTGTAGTTGAATCTGTAAAGTGCAGCCAACAAATTTCCCTTCCCAACGTTTTGGTTTCCCTTTAACGTGGAAATCATTTGCTCTTTTATCTTTTCACGTTTAAATTCCTGAATAAGTAATGAGCGAAGTACACCAATTTGCTTCTGCTTCGATATCATACCTCACGAACCAACGAACTGCCGCAACGCTTGCATTTTTTTACTTCGTTCTCCTGACCGCACTCAATACACTTATAAGTAAGTTGTTTGGGTGATGGTGCTTTCTGTACGAAAGGTGCTTCTACTACCGTCTCTTCTGGTGATTCAATTACCGGAGTAACTGCTTTCTTTTTACGTGCCATAATTATTAAGGTTCAGGGGCTGGTTCGACAACAGGACCCACAGCATCGCTGTACTCTGTGTCTACGCCCTCGGTGTTTGTTGCTGTTTGAATAACGCGGATGTACTTGCTAGTGTCGCCTGAGACAAGTGCATACGTTGTTGCTGTCTCCCCAGTGATGTTAGTCCACCCGGCCTCTCCGTCGTCACTCACCTGCCACTGTAATGTGTTTGCGGGAATGGGGATGCCTTCAGTGGAGCTTACTGTCGCGGTGATTGTTTCACCGACCTCCGGAGTCCCTGCCAATGAAGGGATTCCAAGGATTGAAGGGGGTACTGGGTGTGCGATGGCATTGTTATAACCTTTTCTGGCGAAGTTTACGCTGAAGTCACAGTATGCCACTGTAACTACGTAATCGTCTTCACCGTCAACACTAACAACCTCTACCTCTTCAAACTGTACGTCATTGTCCAACTGCAATAGGTAATCTTGATATTGACCAATAACAAAGATATTTTCCTCGGTAGACATCAATCTAGCGCGAGCGTCATCAGCGACAGTCTTATCCATTACGATAAGGGAGAAAGTCAATTGGAATGTTGGTCGGTTGAGTTCCCGGGAGATGTTGGAGCTAGAGACCACGAGCTGCATACTGCGGTACTCAAAGTCAATGCTTCCAATTTCCTCTTCGGAGCCAAGAACACCAAACTCTGCAATCATCCGGTGACGGTCTGCAAAGTCTTTCGTTAAATCGTAAAGTTCGAGCAGGTTGTTCATACTGCGTTTTTTTAATTTACAAATTAGCGTCTATACATCGCCCTTTGACGAGAATCTTCCGCTCTGGCTCTAGCGTTTTCAATTATCGAAACTTGAGAGCGGTAGGATAGTTCTACCATAACTTCAGACATCCTCAATTCATAAATCTTTGGATACATAGTTATATCCTCATTTGCTAATGAGCGAACCACCTTATACCAGAACCATTGAGAGTTGTGGGTCGTTTCATCATCTTCCTCGTAGTCATCTTCCTCCTCTTCCTCTTGTTCCTTGATGTCCACCCTGTTGTAAATGACACCGCTGAATTTGTTAAACAATATAAATTCCCGATTTAACAACATTGTCTGTAAGACCGAATAAACATCAGTAAACAATTCCTCAAGCAACGCCTCTTTGATGGTTTCCTCCCTTTCGTAATCTTCATTGTCGAAAGACGGCTCTTCAATCGGTCTGATTATTAATGAAGCAACATAAAGCTCTGAGTTTTCTTTTTTAAGCTCGTTCTCTAGCAAGATAAACTGACCAAGCTTCATCGATAAGATGTTGGTGTATAGATTGAACCTTTTAGATAGCCTACTTACGGCACCTGGGTCTGGTGACTTGGGAAGCGGAAAATACTCTGCTATATGGTTGATATACTTTTCGCGCTCATCATCCTCCATACCCATAATGTACTCGACATAGGTATCCTGTCTGATGTGAGACATTATATCAATAAACTCTCTGAGCGTCATAAAAACATTGTTACTCCACCATCTTGCTCCTCTTTTGCGCAGTAAGCGCAAATGGCTAAACTCATAACCATATCATCGTGTTTACCATCCGTGTTACTGAACTGCAAGTTTCCCGTAATTGGGTTGCGTTTGGATTTGAAGTCGTAAAGTTCCTTAACCAGCTCATTGTAGTCTGGAATCTTGATGACCTTATCCTCAAACAACTTTATTAGGTTCCTTACAATCTCGGGCTTTGACTTGCTTGTTGTTTGGAATGGAATCATCTTGTACATAGTGTCGTCGTCCGTAATCTCGTCAAACAGCAAATCATTGTTGTTTACTTCAAAATAGCAGGCGGCCAACTTATCGTAGTGCTTTCTATAGAAGTCCTTTATTCTTTCTTTAAAGGAATCCGAATCAAGCCTATCCTCTTTGTAGTGGAACCTGTCTATGTCTATTACCTCATAGTTCTCTGTCATCGCCGTTAAGACACTATAATCTTGCGCAACGCCAATATCCATCCCAATATATACCCTTTCGTACTCCGATGGCTGGTGTTTGAGGACTGACTCTTCTATGTTTGAGAAAAGCGCATCCGAACTCACTGGCTTGCAAAGAAACTCCTGGTCAAACTGCGCCTTGGTCATATTCTTCTTAATGCCAAGGACCGTCTTCTCAACATCCGGGTCATTTAGGTCTAGGTACGTTTTCCTTATGGAAATTATGTCGTCAACGTTATCCTTGTCTAATCCACGCTGATACCAGTCCCAATACCAGTTCTTACCATTGAACGTACTAGACATCACCACCCGCCCACTAGTGCGAGTCACCATAGGTAACAATACCTCGTTAATAAAGTCAATACGCATAAATGCAGCCTCGTCAATGTAAATGAAGTCCAATGTCGCGCCACGAAGGTTGTCGCCAGAATCCGCAGAGCGGAACTTCACAAAGCTCCCATTGTGGAAGTACATCTCATTGTTCTTCCTGTCAAAGCGTTTGACAAGTTGCTGGAATACGTCTTGGTGATTGATAAAGGCAGCTTCTATGTCCTTCATAACCTTATTGGCTTGGTCCTGAATAGGACTTACCCAGAACATCCTAGTGCGGGGGTTATTGAGTCCGCGCATCACCGCGTCGTTCATCATCATAAACGTCTTGCCCGTCTGTCGCCCAGCGACGATTAAAGTGATAAACGGCTTGTCGTTATGTATTACCTTCAGGAAATCCTTCTGTGGCTGGCTTGGGTTGTAGAGATTAATCTTCATAGTCTACGTCAAGATACATCTCATCATCGTTTACTTGCTTGGTGAGGTCAATGGTAGCCTTCACATCAATCTTCGTTTGATGGACCTTAACAGGTGCCTTATAGCCCTGCATATCATTTATAATTTTAATGGTCTCAAGGGCCGTCTTAGTGTCGCCATTAGAAAACGCCTCGTCACGCATCTTTACGAGTAAGTCTAGGTTACTCCCCTTCGCCACCTCTATTCGTTCCTCAGAGAGCTTTACAACGTCTCTCAGGGCCAACTGGAAGGCCGTACCCTGCGTGTTTTTGTCTCTGTAGTAACTAGTGTAGTTTAATTCCTTGGCAATCTTGCCTTGGTTGGTTATACCCTCCTCCTGAATCCTCTGGAGGAACTGCTCTTGAAGGGTGGTTAACTCAGCACCACGTCCAGCAACCACCTGACCGTTATCGTTTCTTATTGATGCCATATACGGGTCGCTTATCCAATACATACTTATCCTGAAACACCAACGAGTCAAACTTGGGTTCGTACTCGTGATGGTAGTATTTGAAGAGGTTACTCTTCACACGCATAATGCAACTACCACACATCGTGTACTCACTCTCGGCCTTCTTGATGTGAACGCTCTTGCCGACAAGCGAGTTGTGCATCTTAAACATCTCGGACTTCAATGGCCCCTTGGGAAAGGAAGTCTTCAGTAACTCAAGCAATAGGTTTTCTAAATCCATACCCAAATATACAAATGAATGTTCATTCATTAAAATAATGCATTACGGTATATAGTCACTATAATAGTTACACTATAATAGTAACCATACCTATAGATACCCGTATAGGGTATCTATAGTTACTATTATATAATAGTAACTATATCTATAGTATCTACTATATACAAATAAGTTCGGCATACTAATGATAATTGTTAATAAATAATTCATTTGCGACCCCAATTCCATCAACTCCCCCCGGTCAGAGTAGTCAACCTAACCCAGGAGGATCCTTTTTTCCGGTCACATTGTACCCGTGGGCGCGTATACGACAAAAAAAGTTATTGTGCAATAGAAAAAAAATTTTTTTACTCAATACTTCGCCATACTATTGTAGTGTTCAAACGGAACAGATACAAAAATTAAATGCCGGGGGGCGTGGTACCCAAAACGAAAATGGATACAAAAGCAAAAGCAATTCAAAAGGCCGTTACCCTTTATCAAATTAACTCCAAAGGTGAAAAGGTGGAAAAGGTGCGCGGAATTGGAACCGAAGTTGAGGCCACAATTTACGCACTATCAAAAGTAGAGAAGGCGGCAAAAATGACAAAGCGAGAAGGCCTGAAGTACCTACGCACTTTGAATATTTCAAAAGGTCAACCGATATATTTCCCTTCTATGGAGCGTACCAATGTGGTCAAGTTTAGGGTATTAAGTAATAAATCCGTTCGGCTTGGGCAATTCGTAGACAATTATTCGCCCGAACTACTCACACTTTTGATTAATGAATTGACCGCATAACAAATTAACGCCCTAACATTACAAGCAATGGCCCACGATATTAAGGACATACAATCTCGCTTTGATAGCGTAGCGAGGGAAAGCGAAGCGGGAAAGCGTACAAGGTGCGCCCGAACCAATGCCCGAGGCAAAGCCAAGGGCGGGAAGGTTGCCCGAATTGGGGCAAAGTTGGAGGCGCAAATATCGCTAATCTCTTTCAGAATTGAACGAAAAGAGGCGCGGCAGAAGGCCCGTAGGGCGAAGCGTTAAACGCATAAATACTTCCGCGAGGCGGGGAACTACAGCACGGCTGTAGATGGTGGAGACCACACCTTATAACGGGATAAAGCACCCAAGGGCGCACACTATGTGCGCTCATTCAATGGGAAGGAAGCCAAAGCTTTTTTCTATTGTCTAAAATTGGGTGACTTTACCCATTTGTATAAACCTTAATCTTTCATCCGTATGAAAAAAGTACAAACCTTTGAGGACTTCGCGGTTCTCGCGTTCGGCGCATTCGTAATATGTTTGGGCCTTGTGTTGTTCGTGTCCATTGCCTCTGTAATCGTGAGAACGGCAGAACACTTGGACACATTGTTATTC
>Ga0208305_10000527_pt1 | contig 19130 bp, 15 predicted proteins | sample ColrivemetaGS741_FD_187605 | JGI IMG/M metagenome (GOLD analysis project Ga0208305, IMG submission 187605) | Estuarine microbial communities from the Columbia River estuary - Flood tide ETM metaG S.741 (SPAdes) (version 2) | ecosystem: Environmental > Aquatic > Marine > Intertidal zone >... | reverse complement strand
GCAGTAACTGGCGGTATTGGAACCGAAAAATTAACTGATATTGTCTCTACAATAACTGTATCAATTCCTTTAAATGCAAATGACATTTTCACTATTGACGCCACAATTTCAGCATATAGTTCAGCTTCTTCAAGTAACCTAAATCCGTTTGATGCCTCAGGAGCTTCTAGAGGAGGAGATGATGATGATGAGGAAGATGATAACAAAAGCGCCAAAAAAAATGTTGCTGGTAGAGTAAATGGAAGCCCTTGGGTTGAATCCTCTGGCGCATCTAAAGGCGATGTTTGGGTAAATGGAGATATTGGTTATAGTCATTCTTCAGAAAATAGAAATTCTATAATTGGGGCAAACGTATCTTTTGCAAAAGAATTTGATTACACCTCTATTGGATTAGGAGGTAATTTTACCAAACTCTTCAACGAAAAAAACACCGAAATTGGTTTAAAAGCCAATATTTATATGGATAGTTGGCAACCTGCATATCCAACAGAAATCATATCATATAAAGAAGTTAATAATAATTTAAACGATGGTTTTTTTGAAGGTGTTGATATTTTAGATCAAAAGGGTTCAATTATTAATAAAACCGGAAATACAGTTTGGAGTCCTTTTAACACAAGTCTTGTTGAAAATAAATCTAGAAATACCTATTCAGCTTCGTTAAGTTTCTCACAAATATTGAGTAAAAAAGCACAAATTTCAATCTTTTTAGATATTGTTCAACAAAATGGTTGGTTAGCCAACCCAATGCAACGTGTGTATTTTGGAGATAGAGCTAATTATTATATTGGAAATGCTTCAAGTATTTCAAATTATACCTCATCAAAAAATACAGATGTATTTCAATTGGCTGATGATATTGAACGTTTACCAGATACTCGCTTTAAACTACCAATTGGTGCCCGACTTAATTATTATATTAATGAAGTTATTTCATTAAGAACGTATTACAGATATTATTATGATGACTGGGGAATTACATCTCACACTGCAAACGTAGAATTGCCAATAAAAATAAGCGATAAATTCACCTTATTTCCAACGTATAGATATTATATACAAACCTCAGCAGATTATTTTGCTCCTTACGAACAACTTTTATCAACCAATAAATTTTACACTTCAGATTATGATTTATCTGAATTCAACTCAAATCAATTTGGTTTTGGAATTTCATATACTGACATATTTACGTCACGTAGAATTTGGAAACTTGGCTTAAAAAGTGTGGATTTAAAATACAGTAATTACAAAAGAAATACAGGTTTAACTGCTGGAATTATTTCTGCAGGATTTAAATTTGTAATGGATTAAAAAAAGGCTGTTTAAAATTTAAAACAACCTTTTTTTATTTTCAAATCCTATTTTTCTTAGCTACAATTTCATCTAAACATAAATTACCTAAACTTCCTTTGTGTGTGTGATTAACTTTTTTATCTGGATTAAATGTGCCTTCATTAATATCTTTTCCAACTTGTTTATATGCATCTCTAAATGGCGTTCCATTTTGGACTAACTTATTCACTTCTTCAACACTAAATAAATACAAATACTTATCCTCTTCAACAATATCTGTTCTAACTCTAATGTTTTTTAATGAATAGGTTAACATTTCTAAGCACGCTTTCAATGTTGAAAACGAAGGAATTAATCCTTCTTTTAATAACTGTAAATCTCTATGATAACCACTAGGTAAGTTATTTGTAATCAACGTAAACTCATAAGGTAGCGCTTGTAATTTGTTGCATTTTCCACGAATCAACTCAAAAACATCTGGATTTTTTTTGTGAGGCATAATGCTTGACCCTGTTGTTAATTCATCTGGAAAAGAGATAAAATTAAAATTCTGACTCATATACAAACAAATATCCATACTCATTTTTGAAAGTGTACTTGCTACTGAACTAATGGCAAAAGAAACAGATTTTTCTAATTTCCCTCTTCCCATTTGAGCGGCTACAGAATTGTATTTTAAGGTTTCAAAATGCAATAATTTAGTTGTTTCATCTCTATCAATTGGGAATGAACTTCCATAGCCAGCAGCTGAACCTAACGGATTTTGGTCTGCAACTTTATACGCAGCTTTCAAAAAGTAAATATCATCAATTAACGTTTCTGCATATGCAGAAAACCACATACCAAAAGATGATGGCATAGCAACCTGCAAATGTGTATAACCAGGTAATAATATATTTTTATACTGTTCAGCCAATGAAATTAACAAATCAAATAAGTCATCAACTTCAGCATTAATTTCATTTAAAGCATCTTTTAAATACAAATGAACATCTACTAAAACTTGGTCGTTTCTAGAACGTGCTGTATGAATTTTTTTTCCTGTATCTCCTAATTTTTGGGTTAACAAATACTCAACTTTTGAATGTACATCTTCAAAAGAATCTTCAATAGCAAATTTACCAGCTTCAATAGTTTTTAAAATAGCTTTTAATTCCTTATCTAAAGCACTCATTTCATCCTTTGTCAACAAACCAATTTTACATAACATTTTAGAATGAGCTAAATTGCCAATAACATCGTATTTAGCCAAAATTAAATCTAACTCTCTATCATTACCAACGGTAAATAAATCAATTTTTTTATCGGTTGAAAACCCTTTATCCCACAATTTCATTTTAGTCCTTTTAAATTAAATATTTATTGAATTGTTTATTTTTGAAATTGATCAAAAACTAAACAATCTTAACTCTTGAAGATTATTTCTTCATAAGAATGTACAAATATTATAAATTTTCTTCTTTTATATGTTCTTAATTCATAAATATATACTTATTTGAAGGAACATTTTAATAGCTTATTCAAGCAATTAAAGACTATTCAATATTAATGCTGTTTTTTTAAATATTTGATATTAAAAAATAAATTAATTGTATCAGTTTTCTTTATTTTCATAAATTAAAAAGGAATGTATTTAAATAAGTACCTTTACAAAAAAATGCAATTCATACATGTTTAAAAAAATTACACTCCTATTTATTCTATTTATTTGTATTCTAAATTATTACAAACCATACGCTCAAACCAGATCATTGGATTATACTGTTGAATTAAATTCAGCAATTTCAAGTAATGATGCGCTTCCTTTTTGGATGACTGCTAACAAATTTGGGTCGGTTACAAATAAAAATTACAGTGCTGTTTACACTTCAATATTTTCAGATTTTAACCCTTCTAAAAGTGATTTCTCATTTTCTTACAAAGCTAGTTTTACAGGTTTAAAAGAAGCAAAAAACAATATATTGGTAAATGAATTGTATACAAGTGCTCGCTATAAAAATATTCAATTGGATTTAGGTGTAAAGCATAACAATATTATATGGGAAGGGCTTTCATCTTCCAATGGAAATATTGTAAAGTCTACTAACTCAAGATCTTTACCTGGTTATAATATATCTCTGCTTAATTATTCACAGCTTCCTTTTGCAAAAAAATGGCTTTCATTAAAGGGAAATTACAGCGATTATGTATTCAACGACAAGCGAATGACTTCAAATGCACGATTGCATGCAAAAAGTCTATTTTTTAAATCTACCTTAAATTCAAAACTAGAATTAATCACTGGAATTAACCATTATGTACAATGGGGAGGGAATTCTGCCATTTTTGGCAAGCAACCTTCTAGTTTTAAAGATTATTTGCGCATTGTAAGTGGTAAATCTGGCGGAAGTGATGCAACCGAAGGAGACCAAATAAACGCTTTAGGGAATCATTTAGGTAGTTATTTAGTGCAATTAAATTATGTTGGAGAAAAACTAAACTGGAATTTTTATTACTCACATCTATTTGAAGACCGCTCGGGTAGAGAATTTCAAAACTGGAGAGATGGATTGTATGGTTTTTTTATAGATTTTAAAAAGCCAAAGGCTCTAATTTCCTACTTGCTTACAGAATTTACGTATACTAAACATATGAGTGGTGCAAGCCCTCCAGATCAAGGGTATGATGAATTTGGAAATTCAATACCTGGAAGAGGTCTTGATAATTATTTTAATAATGGCATTTATGGGTCTGGCTGGACGTATTTTGGAAATACAATAGGCTCTCCTTATTTCACTTCCAATCTTACTGATGAACAAGGAATTACACAAGGCGTAATTGTTGGCGATAATAGATTTGTAGCTTTTAATTTGGGTTTGAAAGGAAATTTATATAATATTCCCTATAAATTAATAGTTAGCCATACAACATATGTAGGTTGGTTTAATGCTGAATACCAGCCTAAACCAACACAATTTTCAGGATATTTAGAAGTGATTTTTCCAAAGATTAATAAATTCCCTTTACTTATAACCACAGGAACAGCTTTTGACACTGGTACTTACAGACCTGGTAACATTGGTGGATTTATAAAACTAACCAAAAAGGGGATATTTTAAACTCTTCATTTTAATTATATTTAGCATAAACATCTGGTAAATAATATTAAAGGATTTTATAAAAAAAACGTACCTTTAACAACATTGAAAAACAGAAAATAAATTGCTTTAACCATTGAAATTGAATTAATTATGATGTCTATTTTTAGAAAAAAGAAAACAAACAAATACTTGTTTCCCGTAAATTATGTGGACATTCATTCTCACATTATTCCTAATATTGATGATGGCTCAAAAACCCTAGAGGAATCTGTTGCTCTTTTAGAAAAAATGAACGATTTAGGAATCACGAATTTCGTGTTTACACCTCATATAATGGAAGGAGTTTGGGAAAATTCATCTGCTAAAATTAAAGATCATTTTACATTATTAAAAAAACATTTGGCAACTACTGAATTAAAATATCTTTCAATAAGATATAGTGCAGAATACATGTTAGATAATAACTTTAGCAAATTATTATCTAAAAAAGATATCCTACCTATAAAAGATAACTATATTTTAGTTGAAATGTCTTATTTAAACCCTCCCTTAAATCTGTATGAACAACTTTTCAACATACAAATAGCAGGTTATAAGCCCATATTAGCACATCCCGAACGCTATTCATTTTTACACAACAATTTCAATGAATACACTAAATTAAAAGAGGCCGGATGTAAATTCCAATTGAATTTATTATCTCTTACCAATATTACGGGAAAGAAGTTCACAAAGTTGCGCTTCAACTAATTAAAAATAAAATGATTGATTTTGTTGGTAGTGATACGCATCATCAAAAACATTTACAAGCTTTAAACACTATAAGAAATGATAAAAACTATCAAAAAATTATACTGCCTTTGTTAGAGAAAAATTCCTTTTTCAACATTTAATTAATGGCTTGTTACTTTTTGATTTTGACTATCTCATTTTTTGAAGAAATTTTCAACTCTGCATAAAAAACTAATAAATTCTTTTCAGGCTATAATACTCTTAAATTTTTTGGAACATCACTTAAAGAAGGTTTGTTTCATAATACTTTATTGAATATATAGTTAGATTATAACGTGCAGTATTACTTTTACTACTAATGACAAAATTATGATTACTTTAAATGCTGAAATTGAATTCATTAGATTATTATAGTTTATCTGAATACCTCAAGAGAATTACTTATCTATAAAAAGTGTGTGCCAAAAGGTGTACACAGTATAAAATCAAAAAACCTTAACGTTCTCATTACAAGATTGTTAAGGTTTTAATTTGCTTTAATAAGCGGTCTGGACGGGACTCGAACCCGCGACCCCCTGCGTGACAGGCAGGTATTCTAACCAGCTGAACTACCAAACCGTTGCTGTTAGCGGATGCAAATATAATAGCCTTTTTTATATTTACAAAGGTTTTTAAATAAAATTTACAAAAAACTTTTTCTACTTATTAAATATGAAATAAGTATTTGATTAAAGCCTTTATGAATATCAACAGGCACATAGTCAATTTTATATTGCATACACTTCAATTTCAACTCATTAAAATATTTTTTAACTTCTAATGTGTACTTTTCTTTTACAGATTCTGCATACAAATTAATGTATTCCCCTGTTTCAACATCAACAAATTTTTTGGGAGAATTTTCAAAATTGAATTCATATTCTAATTTCGCATCATAAGTATGGAACAAAACAACTTCATGTTTGTTATATTTTAAATGTCTTAGCGCTTCAAATAAATCATTTTCATGATTTGAAATTTGAAACATATCAGTAAATATAAATATTAATGAACGCTTATGTATTTTTTCAGAAATTTCATGCAGTGCACTATATGTATTTGTAATTGCTTTAGATTTATTAATTAGCAATTTATCTAGTTGGGCTAATATCATCCTTCTATGGTTGTCATTACCTTTTGACGGTGCAAAATAATCTATATTTTCACTATAAATACTAATTCCTACTGCATCACGTTGTCTTTTCAAAATTTCCATTAATACTGCTGATGCAATTGCTGAAAAACTAATTTTCGACAAATTATCAATCGTTGGATTATGAACAATAGGAAAATTCATGGAGGCAGAATTATCAATAATTATATGACATCTTAAATTGGTTTCCTCCTCATATCTTTTAACAAATAATTTTTTAGTTTTTGCGTATAATTTCCAATCTATATCTTTCGTGCTTTCTCCTTTATTATACAATCTATGTTCAGCAAATTCAACAGAAAAACCGTGGAATGGGCTTTTATGTAGCCCTGTTATAAAACCTTCAACAACTTGTTTTGCAAGTAATTCAAGATTGTTAATTTCTGATAAATATTTTGTTGATATATTTTCCATGCTTTTTTATAGACTTTAAATATAATATATAAAAGAAAAAGGCTCAACAATTGTTGAGCCTTTTTCTTTTATATAACTATTATTTTATAAATGTGCGTCTATTTTTTGAGCGTAGGTTGCTTTAGGTGCAACTCCAACTTGTTTTTCAACAACTTCACCATTTTTAAAAACTAAAACTGTAGGAATATTACGAACTCCATATTTAGCAGCAAATTCCTGATTTGAATCAACATCAATTTTAGTAATAGTTGCTTTGCCTTCGTAATCTGAAGTTAACTCATCCATTATAGGAGCTACCATCCTACAAGGTCCACACCAAGCTGCCCAAAAATCAACCATTACAGGTTTATCTGATTGTAATACAACTTGTTCAAAAGTTGCATCTGTTACTTCTAATGCCATTTTATATTTTTTTTATTAATACTTATTTCTTTTACAAAAGTAAACAAATATTTTACTACTACCATTCAACATTTATTACTTTTATTTATAAAACTATTAACAAAAGTAATACTAAAATATTTCTTTTGCTATAGCCTTAATATTATCCGATTTCCCCATTGAATAAAAATGAACTACAGGAACACCTTTAGAAATCAATTCTTTAGATTGTTTAATAGCCCATTCAATACCCACAATGCGAACATCTTTACTCTCTTTACAACTATCAACTGATTTTATTAATTCTTCCGGTAAATCCAACCTAAATACTTGGGGCAATATTTGTAAATGTCTATGAACGGCAATAGGCTTAATACCCGGTATTATAGGCACGTTAATTCCAATTCCTCTTGCTTTATCAACAAAATCAAAATATTTTTTATTATCAAAAAACATTTGGGTAACCACATAATCAGCACCTGCATCAACTTTCTCTTTTAACCTTCGTAAATCTGAATCCATACTTGGAGCCTCTAAATGTTTTTCAGGATAACCTGCAACTCCAACACAAAAATCAGATTTATTTGTAGTTTCTATAATATTATGTAAATACTTACCATCATTTAATTCTTTAATTTGCTTTACTAATTCCGAAGCAAAATTATTCCCGCCAACTGTTGGTTTAAAATAAGGTTCATGTTTCATAGCATCACCTCTTAAAGCCATAATATTATCCAAACCTAAATAATGGCAATCAACCAAAACATATTCCGTTTCTTCTTTTGTAAAACCGCCACACAATACATGTGGAATAGCATCAACATCATATTTATATTTCAAGGCAGCACAAATTCCTACAGTTCCTGGTCGCATTCTTGTCATTTTTTGCTCCAACAAACCATTTTCCTTTTTTATATAAACATATTCCTCACGTGAAGTTGTTACATCAATAAACGGCGGATTAAATTCCATTAAAGGATCTACATTATTATATAAATCCTGAATGCTTTCTCCTTTTTGAGGCGGGACTATTTCAAAAGAAAACAATGTTTTCCCTTTTGCGTTTTTAATATGATCTGTAACTTTCATTTCTATATAGTTGTTACTTGTTGGCTATTTAACTTTCCAACAATTGACTTTTTTACTATCTAACTCTTTTATTTGGGCGTTCCCTTTCAAGTCGCGTTTTCCATTTTATCTTTTTTTGTTCCACTTCAAAAAAGGATACCACTTCAATCACTAACGCAACTTTATTCTGCCAAATTAGGATTTAACCATTTTTTAGCCACTTCATAAGCCATTTTTTTTCTTTTTGCAAAATCAACCAACTGCTCTTCAGTAATTTTACCCAAACCATAATATTTAGCTTGTTCATTTGCAAAATAATACCCTGAAACTGATGCTGCTGGCCACATTGCTAAACTATCTGTTAATTCAACTCCAATAGTTTCCTTAACACTTAACAAATCCCAAATCGTTAATTTCTCAGTATGATCAGGACACGCAGGATAACCTGGCGCTGGTCTTATTCCTTTATAATCTTCTTTTATTAGTTCTTCATTCGATAATTTCTCAGAATTTGCATAGCCCCAATATTCTTTACGCACTTTTTCGTGTAAATATTCAGCAAAAGCTTCTGCCAATCTATCAGCTAAGGCCTTAATCATAATCGAATTATAATCATCGTGATCTTTTTCAAATTCAGCAGCTAATTCTGTTGTTCCAAAACCTGTGGACACACAAAAAGCACCAACATAATCTTGAATTCCCTTTTCTTTTGGGGCAATAAAATCGGCTAATGCAATAGATGGAATTCCTTCTTTCTTTTTCAATTGCTGACGCAAGGTTACAAACTTCACATTCACACTATCCCTACTTTCTGTAGTATAAACTTCAATATCATCTTCAACAGAATTCGCTGGAAAAATACCAAAAACTGCTTTTGCTGTTAATAAATTTTCATTAACTATTTTAGCCAACATTAGTTTTGCATCTGTAAACAAATTTGTAGCTTCCTTTCCTACAACTGTATCAGTTAAAATAGCAGGAAATTTACCTGCCAGTTCCCAAGTTCTAAAAAATGGATTCCAATCAATATAATCTACTAATTTTGTTAAATCAAAATCTTCAAAAACTTGTGTGCCAATATAGTTTGGCTTTGGAATATTACTATTTTCCCAATCAATTTTAAATTTATTAGCACGTGCATCCTCCAAAGAAAAATATTCCTTTTTTGAAGATCTATTTAAAAACCCTTCTCTAACTTTTTCATAATCAGATTTAATATCTCCAACATACTTTTGGTTAATTCGCTTATTCAATAAATCTCCAACAACAGTAACGGCTCTTGAGGCATCATGCACGTGAACAACGGCGTTTTTATATTGCGTATCAATTTTTACAGCTGTGTGTGCTTTTGAAGTTGTTGCGCCTCCAATTAATAATGGAATTTTAAAATTTTGACGTTCCATTTCAGAAGCTAAATGTGCCATTTCATCTAATGACGGAGTAATTAACCCACTCAATCCAATAACATCTACATTTTCAGATTTGGCAGTTTCAATAATTTTTTCAGGAGATACCATCACTCCTAAATCAACAATATCATAATTATTACAGCCCAAAACTACACCCACAATATTTTTACCAATATCGTGCACATCGCCTTTTACTGTTGCTAATAATATTTTTCCATTAGATTGACTTACACCTCCTTTATCTAATTCAATATAAGGCAATAAATAGGCTACAGCTTTTTTCATGACACGAGCAGATTTTACTACTTGTGGCAAAAACATTTTACCCGAACCAAATAAATCACCCACTACATTCATTCCAATCATTAAATTACCTTCAATAACTTCAATTGGTTTTTCCGCTAATTGTCTAGCCTCTTCAATATCTTCAATAACAAATTCATCCAAACCTTTTACCAATGAATGTGTAATTCTGTCTTGTAACGGTTTTTCACGCCAAGACAAATCTACTTTACGCTCTTTAGTAGTGCTGATAACACTTTCTGCAAAATCTAACAAACGCTCCGTTGCATCTTCTCTTCTATCTAAAATAACATCTTCAACACGCTCTAATAAATCTTTTGGAATTTCATCATAAACCTCTAACATTGTTGGATTTACAATTCCAATATTCATTCCTGCTTTTATAGCATGGTATAGAAATACCGAATGCATAGCTTCACGAACAGCATCATTTCCACGGAAAGAAAACGACACATTACTTACACCTCCACTTACACTTGCATTTGGTAAGTTTTGTCGAACCCATCGTGTGGCTTCAATAAAATCAATGGCATTTCTTTTATGTTCATCCATTCCTGTTGCAACAGGAAATATATTTAAATCGAAAATAATATCTTCCGAAGGAAAGTCGACAATGTTGACCAATATGTCATAGGAACGTTGTGCAATCTCTATTCTTCTCTTGTAATTATCTGCTTGTCCAACCTCATCAAAAGCCATTACAATAACGGCTGCACCATACATCTTTATTTTTCTAGCATGTTCAATAAATTGCGCTTCTCCTTCTTTTAAACTGATAGAATTTACCACGCATTTACCTTGTGCAACTTGCAAACCAGCTTCTATAATTTCCCATTTAGAGCTATCAATCATAATTGGTACACGCGCAATATCTGGCTCTGCAGCAATTAAGTTCATAAAACGAACCATCGCCTCTTTTCCATCTAACAAACCATCATCCATATTGATGTCGATAATTTGCGCTCCACCATCAACTTGATCTCTTGCTATTGCTAGAGCTTCATCAAATTTTTCGTCTTTTATCAATCGTAAAAACTTACGTGAACCCGCAACATTTGTGCGCTCACCAACATTAATAAAATTACTTTCTGGAGTAATTATTAAAGGTTCTAGTCCTGAAAGTTTTAGATACTTTTTTTCTTTATTCATTTTATTCTGATGTAATTCTGAAAGAAGTTCAGATTGACAAATTAATTTAATTTATACTAATTAACTTTAGCAACCATTCTAGGTTTATAATCTTTAACCATATCAGCAATTGCTTTAATGTGCGCCGGAGTTGTTCCACAACAACCACCAATTATATTAATTAAATTTTTATCTAAATATTCTTTTATTTGACTTGCCATCATTTCAGGTGTTTCGTCATATTCCCCAAAAGCATTTGGTAAACCAGCATTTGGATGTGCAGAAATTTTTAAATCAGATTTATGCGCCAACACTTCTAAATGAGGCGTTAATTGTTTTGCTCCTAAAGCACAATTAAAACCAACTGTTAATAATGGAATATGAGAAACAGAAATTAAAAATGCTTCAGCTGTTTGTCCAGACAAAGTTCTTCCACTTGCATCGGTAATTGTACCGCTTAACATAATTGGAATATCAATATTTCGTTCACTTTTTATTTCTTCAATAGCAAATAAAGCTGCTTTTGCATTTAAAGTGTCAAAAACGGTTTCAACCAATAATACATCCACGGCACCATCAATTAACGCTTCTGCTTGTTGTTTATAGGCTTTCCTTAAATCTTCAAAAGTTACTGCTCTAAAACCTGGATCATTTACATCTGGCGACATACTTGCTGTTCTATTAGTTGGTCCAATTGAACCAGCTACAAAACGCGGCTTTGAAGGATCCAATTTAGTAAATTCTTCTGCTACTTCTTTTGCAATTTTAGCCGATTGATAGTTTAACTCATACACAAAATCTTCCATTTCATAATCAGCCATAGCAACGGTTGTACTACTAAATGTATTGGTTTCAATAATATCAGCTCCAGCTTCTAAATACTTCGCGTGAATTTCCTTAATAGCTTTTGGTTGTGTTATTGAAAGCATATCATTATTTCCTTTTACTGAAATATGAAAATCTTTAAATTTTTCACCTCTATAATCTTCTTCAGTAAATTTATACTGTTGAATCATAGTTCCCATAGCACCATCAAGTACTAAAATTTTATGTTGTAATATTGTTCGAATGTCTTCCATTTTATAAATTTTACACAAACATATTGGAAGTTATTAAGAAGCTGTACTTAAAAATAGCACAAGTGTTATCTGTCCATAAATATGGTAGAACGTAGCACCTTCTTTAGTTTTAAAGGGTTGCTAAGGCTTCAACAGGTCTATTCCCTCTGCCTTTCTTAATAACTAATTAGTATGTTTATGAACTTTGTGCAAATAAACGGCATATTCTTATGAATTACAAACTGTAGTACACAATATTAGTGTTCTATAATAACTTTTCAGTTAATTTATTCATTTCCGTCACTTTATTTGAAAAATCTCCTTTAATTTTATTTCTAAATCCATTTAAATTTTTAGCCAAATCATCAATATCATTTGGAATTACATCTTCAAAAAACTGACGCAATCTTTTTGCTAAAGTTGGCGATTTCCCATTGGTTGAAATGGCTATCTTAATATTTCCCTTCGTAACTATTCCTCCCATATAAAAATCGCAATATGGAGGATTGTCAGCAACATTTATTAAAATATTTTGATTTTTACAATCTTTATAAACTTGAATATTTACATCAACTTTATCAGTTGTTGCAATAACCAAATGCTTTCCATTTAAAAAAGACACCTTATAACTATCTTCAACCAAATGAACTTTATGTCTTTTGGCTAATAAAACTAGTTCTGGTAAAAATGTTATTGAAACAATGGTAACCTTAGCATTTGGACTAGATTTTAATAAAAAAGTCAATTTTTCTAACCCAACATTTCCACCACCAATTATTAATACTTCTAATTGAGTAACTTTTAAAAAAATTGGATATAATTCATTTTGTTCCATCTTTTAGAAAAGATTATATAATGAATTATTTATAGCAATTTGCTCATAAAACGAACGTAACTTTGAACTTTCCGTAACTACTTCACCAATAACAATAATTGCAGGTGAACCTAATTTTTGTTGTTCTACTACTTCTAAAATTGAATCTATAGTACCTACGCCAATTTTTTCGCTTGATGTTGTACCATTCTGAATAATAGCAGTTGGTATGTTGCTTTTATTATATTTTTTAAAAACCGAAACAATTTCAGATAACTTACTCATTCCCATCAAGATTACAACAGTTGCAGTTGATTGCGCTGCTAAATGAACATCTTTTGATAATTTTCTTTCAGTTGTTGTACCTGTAATTACCCAAAAACTCTCAGAAATACCTCTTTTAGTTAATGGAATTCCTTGACTTGCAGGAACTGCCATTGATGATGAAATTCCTGAAACAACTTCAGTCACAATTCCAAAAGATTCAATATAATCTATCTCTTCTGCTCCTCGTCCAAAAATAAATGGATCGCCACCTTTTAACCGGACAGCATTCCCAAATTCAAAAGCATTTTTAACAATTAACTCATTTATTTCATCTTGAGTAAAACTGTGCATTGCTTTACGTTTTCCAACAAATATTCTTTTGGCGTTTTTCGGAACATATTCCAGTAATTTTCTATTTATCAACGCATCATACAACACAACATTTGCATTTTTCAACGCTTTTACACCTTTTATAGTTATTAAATCTGGGTCACCAGGTCCTGCTCCAACTAAAGTTACTTTTGGTTTTATATTAGGCTTCATCAGATCCGTTTTTAATTCTATATTCCGTTGCTTTTGCGTAAAACAATTGTGCATCTGCTACATACTTTTCTGCAAATTGTTTTGTTGGCTCATTTTTTTGAATTTGATATACAAACTCTGAAAATACCGTTGGCAATTGAATTTTATCATCAAAAACAGTTTCAAATAGTGTAATAATATTTGCTTGTGTATTGGTACTTTCTCCTTCACTTAACAACAATGCTTTTGCTGTATTTACCAAACTTGTATACGCATAATAAATACCATCTGAATATTGATGTAACTTTAAAGCTTCAGAAGCATTTTCAATTTTTTCTTCACTTTCAAATAATAATGTTGCTACTAAATCTATTACAACACCAGCACATTCTCCAACTCCAACTGCCATTTCATATTGTTCTTCTGAACCCCAATCAATAAAATCACTTGGGACTAAATTAGAAGTATCTGATAATGGTTTTAAAAAATCATAAAAATATTTTTCACCTTGTCTATCAAAATAATTTAGAAATAATTCTCCTGACGTTACATTTGAATCAAAATCATTTAAAATCAATCTTAATGCTTCTGACCCCCTTTTACTCGGTATTTTAATAACTTTTTTAGAAACTCTACCTTCTCCATTTCCTAAAACGCCTCCACCTAACAAGACTTGTAGGGCTGGAGCAACTAAATTACCCGATTTAACAGTCATTCCTTGAAAACCAATATGAGCCATAGAATGTTGTCCGCAAGAATTCATACAGCCACTAATTTTTATAGTAATTTCCTTATTATTTGCGTACTGAGGAAATTCAGATTTTAAAACCCGTTCTAATTCAGCGGTAACTCCAGTGCTACTTGCAATTCCTAAATTACAGGTATCAGTTCCTGGACAAGAAGTAATATCTAACGTACTATTGTAACCAGTTTCAGCAAAACCTAATTTCTTTAGTTCAACGTAAAAGAATGGTAATAAAGCTTCTTTTACATGGCGAATTAAAATATTTTGACGAAGCGATAAACGCATGTCATTTCCAGCATATTTTTTTACCAAATCTGCTAATAAACGTGCTTTATCCGTATAAAAATCTCCTAAATGCACTTTTATACCAATAGCAAATAATCCTTCTTGTTTTTGTGGAATTACATTGGAAGTTTTCCAATCTTCATATTCTTTTGCATTTTCAATAGCTACTGAAGGAATTTCAATTTTAGGGATATCTATTGAGGTATCAAATTTAGAAGTGTCTATTTTATATGTAGAAACTGACAAGGCTTTTTGCTCCTCTTCAACCAATTTTACAAAAGCATCAAACCCAATTTCTTTTACTAAAAATTTTAATCGTGCTCTTGCTCTTTTTGCTCTTTCACCGTGTCTATCAAAAACACGTAAAACTGCTTCAGTAATTGGAATAATTCTATGTGCTGAAATAAATTCGAACAATGTATCTGCCAATCGCGCTTGTGAACCTAAACCTCCACCCAACATTACTTTAAAACCTATTTCACCGTTTTTAATTTTAGCAATAAAACCTAAATCGTGCATAAAACTTAAAGCGGTGTCTTCATCGGTTCCTGAGAAAGAAATTTTAAACTTTCTACCCATTTCTTGACAAATAGGGTTTCGTAAAAAGAATTCAAAAACAGCATGAGCATATGGTGAAACATCAAATGGTTCGTTTACATCTATTCCCGCAGTTTCTGAAGCTGTCACATTTCTAACAGTATTTCCACAAGCTTCACGCAATGTAATATCATCTTTTTCTAACTCCGCCCAAAGTTCTGGAGTTCTATCTAAACTTACATGGTGAATTTGAATATCTTGGCGCGTAGTTATGTGTAATCTACCTCTAGAATATTCATCAGAAACATTGGCTATTCTATGTAATTGCTCACTGGTAATTCTACCATAAGGTAATTTAATTCGAATCATTTGTACGCCGAACTGACGTTGTCCGTATACTCCACGCGCTAAACGTAAACTTCTAAAACGTTCCTCGTCAATTTTGCCTTCGTAATAAAGTGCAATCTTTTTTTCTAGGTCAATAATATCCCTTTCGACGATCGGATTTTCGATCTCGGTTCTGAAACTTTGCATTAATTTTGATTTTTTTAAGTTAGTGTAAAAATCTCCTGCCTCAATCTTTTGATTGAAGTAAAATAATATGTATGTTTTTTGTTTTTAGAACTTTACTTATTCTATAAATCCTGCTCCAGCTGTATTATTAGTTTGTGGATCTATTAAAATAAACGCTCCATTTGTTCTATGTTCTTTAAATGAATCGAAAAATATTGGTTTGTTTAATTGAAATGAAACGGATGCAATATCGTTCATTCCTAAGCTTGAAATATCTGATTTAATTCCAGAAAAATCTGTTTCAATTTTATGATTTATGGTACTTACTTTTGCTAAAACTTTATTAACTCCGTGTTGCAATACATATTTAGAACCCGCAGTTAAATTTTTTGCATCCATCCAAGATATTGTTGCCGTAAATTGCTTTTGAACTTTTGGCAGTTCATCCACTTTTACAATCATATCTCCTCTACTTACATTTACATTATCTTCCAATGTAATTGTACAAGACGATCTTCTAGCTGCAGTTTCAAACTTTTTATCGTAAAAATAAATTTCTTTTACTATACTTTTAGTCTCAGAAGGCAACACAATTACTTCATCTCCAACTTTAATTTCGCCGCCATAAACTTTTCCTGCGTACCCTCTAAAATCGTGATATTCTTCAGTTTTAGGGCGAATTACATATTGAACAGGAAAACGAACTCTTCCTCTATTATAAATATCTTTTGTATCTAATTTTTCTAAATGCTCTAATAAAGTTTGACCCTTAAACCAATACATTGAATTAGATTTTTCAACTACATTATCACCCTTTAATGCGCTTACTGGAATAAAGGTTATGTTTTGATCTTCGTAGTCACTTTTATCAACTAATTTTTGAAAATCAGCTTTAATTTCATTGTACCTTTCTTCAGAAAAATCAACTAAATCCATTTTATTTACTGCCACAATAACATCTTTAATTCTCAATAAATTATTAATGAAAAAGTGGCGAAATGTTTGTTCAATTACACCGTGACGTGCATCAATTAATATGATTGCTGCTTGTGAAGTAGAAGCGCCAGTAACCATGTTTCTAGTATATTCCACGTGACCTGGAGTATCTGCAATGATGTAACTTTTTGTTTTTGTTGAAAAATATATATGAGCAACATCAATTGTAATTCCTTGTTCACGCTCAGCAACTAAACCATCAGTAGCTAAAGAAAAATCTAAATAATCATATCCTTTTTGTTTACTACTGCGCTCAATAGCTTCTAATTTATCATCTGTTAATGATTTTGTATCATACAATAATCTTCCAATTAAAGTACTTTTTCCGTCATCCACACTTCCTGCTGTTGCTATTTTTAAAACTTCCATTTCGGTTGTTTGTTTTTTTTATTATTAATTTAATGAAAAACACTTCGACAAGCTCAGTGTGACATTATTTATTGTTAATTTTTAATTATCAATTTCCTAAAAATATCCTTGTTGCTTGCGTTTTTCCATGGCTGCTTCTGAACGTTTATCATCAATTCTAGCGCCTCTTTCTGAAATACTTGAATCTCTAATTTCAGCAACTACCTGACTAATTGTTGTTGCATAAGAATCTACAGCTGCAGTACAACTCATATCTCCTACAGTTCTAAAACGAACCATACGTTCTTCAACTTGTTCCTCTTCATCTTTATAAACGTGTTCTGAAGCTGACCAAATAAGTCCATCTCTCATAAATATATTGCGCTTATGTGCAAAATATATGGAAGGAATTTCTAGATTTTCATTCTCAATATACGTCCAAACATCTAACTCTGTCCAGTTTGAAATTGGGAAAACACGTACATTTTGTCCTAATTCAATTTGACCGTTTAACATATCGAACAATTCTGGACGTTGATTTTTTTCATCCCATTGACCAAAATCATCACGTACTGAAAAAATTCGTTCTTTTGCTCTCGCCTTTTCTTCATCTCTTCGCGCACCACCAATACAAGCATCAAATTTAAATTCTTCTATAGCATCTAATAAAGTGGTAGTTTGCAACATATTTCTACTAGAATATCTTCCAGACTCTTCTTTTACTTTTCCTTGATCTATAGAATCTTGAACGTTTCTCACTATTAATTCAACACCTAATTCTTCAACCAATCTATCTCTAAATTCAATAGTTTCAGGAAAATTATGTCCTGTATCTATATGCATTAATGGAAAAGGAATTTTAGCTGGGAAGAATGCTTTTTGTGCCAATCTCACCAAAGTAATTGAATCTTTTCCTCCTGAAAATAACAATACTGGCTTTTCAAATTGCGCAGCCACCTCTCTAAAAATATAAATTGCTTCGTTTTCAAGTGCGTTAATATGTAACTTCTCTGTCATTATCTTTATTTTATGAATGCAATCCGCATTCTCTATTTTCTAAAACTTTTGTTGGATCAAAATATTTAAACTCGTTTGGTAAGTTATTTTCTATCAAATACTGATCTAATTGTTCATCTGTCCAATTGTAAAAAGGACTCACTTTTAAAACACCGTCTTTACTAACAGAAACAATATCTATACTACTTCTAAATGCAGTTTGACCATTTCTTAAATTAGTAAACCAAACATCTGGTTTATGTTCTGCCATGGCTCTATTAAAAGGTTCTAATTTTACTTGCTCAGTAAAAACTTTGTGTAAAGGATCTTCAATTTGAGGCATTCCAATAGTAGCATCTCTGTGAGCAGCCGTTTGTTGAGGAACATATAAATGAACGTTCAATTTTAACGTTTCTATCAATTCATTGGCATGTTTATATGTTTGCGGTGTATTATAACCGGTATCGCACCAAATAACTTTTAAATTTGGATCAACTTGCTTACAAGCATGTAATATAACTACTTCATAAGGTCTAAAATTAGTTGTAACCAAAGGATTCTTAGCCACACCTAATGCCCATGAAATTATTTCAGCCGGTGATTTACCATGTAAATCTTTGTTAATATGTTCAATGTTTAAATTTATCATTATTTTCTCCATTTTATAATATTCCAAACACGCTCATGTCCATAGTATAGTAACATTTTTGTAATAACTTCAATTGAACCAATAGAAATAGCCATTTTTAATTCCCCTGTTATAAACCACGAAATAACCATGGTATCTATAGTTCCTATAATTCTCCAACTAATAGCTTTTACAATACTACGAATTGGTTTTTCTGAAGCCTTATCCTTTTCATAAGTGCTTATTTCCTTGTTTTTCTTATTTGATGCAAAAACTTGTTCTACTATCATAATCTTTTAAATTATATATACTTTGAAGTTGCAAACATAAGGCTTTTTTTATTAGTCTACTAATTTGGTAGACTTTAAGGTCGGTGTATTTCAAAGATTTAACAAATTCTCAAAAATTATAACTGTTT
>Ga0208305_10000524_pt1 | contig 19141 bp, 7 predicted proteins | sample ColrivemetaGS741_FD_187605 | JGI IMG/M metagenome (GOLD analysis project Ga0208305, IMG submission 187605) | Estuarine microbial communities from the Columbia River estuary - Flood tide ETM metaG S.741 (SPAdes) (version 2) | ecosystem: Environmental > Aquatic > Marine > Intertidal zone > Estuary... | reverse complement strand
ATTTTCCTTAGAAAATATCATATCTTTGTTCTGTATCCATTCAGCAAGGAAATCAGATCTCTTGTCTCCAATAGCTCCATCACTTAGCAGATCAGAAGTAATGTTTTCAGCTAACCAGTAATCTTTAGGTTGCGAATATCCATCTTCTTTTTTAGAAATCAAACCTATAGCATCAGCGTAAGCCTTCATTTCAGGATTGTTTTCTATAAAGCTAGTTAAAGCTGCTAAATCTCTTTTTGATAAACCAGGAACTTCAAACCCAGCTTTATTCCAAAGATAAACTCTCATAGCTTGATCGTTGGTATAGTCTAAGCCCTCTATATTATCGTTAAGTTTTTTCTTAACATCAGGGAATTTTTTATTTAGATTTTCAAAATCGTTTGCGGCTGATTGTCTCGATGCGTTTAACTCATTAATACCTCTAGCAAATGGATCTATTAAAGCTTTTTTAAAGAAAGCCATATCAGCTTCTCCTTTTTTACCTTTACCTAAGAAGTTATATAATAATCCTTGAAAATCTTGAGCAGATGCTGGTATTATAGATTTATATTTAGTTTTCTGACCTCTTAATTTAGCTTGTGCATTAGAAAATTCTTTTATAGATTCAACACCAGTTGTCGATTCCAATATATTATTAAAAGTTTGACTAGCGTCTTTAGAAAACTGAACCTTAGCTTGTTGAACTTTAGACTTAACATCGAACTGATCTAACATGTTTTGTACAGCTTGTACGTTCTGTAACGCATCATCAGCAAAGTAAAAGTCGTTGTATCCATCAGCAACTTTTTCAGCAATCCAAAGTGCTTTAGCTTCTGATGTAGAGTTAGCTAAACCAGTAATATTTTCTAACGGTATATTTAAACCATTAGCTTGTAAAAATTCAAATATAGCTGGAGCGGAATCAGCGGGTCTTGCTGTTAATACAAACATATTCTCAGGACCAAACTTACCTTGTAGTTTCATCGCCTTATTAAATAGCGAGGCAACTTTACCATCCACAACTTTGCTAAACTCTGAAAAATCGTGTGTCCAACCTTGATCTAGTAAATCAGCACCTTCTTGAGCAAACTCTTCAGCCGTTAGTTTTCTAACAACTCCATCAGATGATGTAGATATAACTAAAGATTTACTCGTAGCCAATGTGTCGTCAAAATCTAGAACAGTGATACCTTTTGCGGGATTAACTGTTCTTGATTTGTTTATAGCCTTACTAAACGCGTGAGTTTGCTTGATGTTTGGTTTAACCTCTCTAGGCTGACCTTCAGTATTTATGTTATAGTTCTCACCCATTGTTTTACCGTCAAAAATGGTTTCAATACCCTCGGGATTTATACCGTTACCGTTTTTTCCTTTCACAGCGGCAACTACCTCATCTTGATATCTTTTGTGAAAAGCGTCTAGCACTGACCATCCATCACCCATACTGTGGGTTCTTTTAGCTCCTTTTAATTTAACCTTGTCATCGTAATTGTCTAATGCTATTAACTTGTAATTTCTTCTTATCAACTCAAAGGCAGCATCAAAATTGTAACCACCTAGTATAGAATGCATTAAGTAATTGATAGATTTAGCAGACTGCATAGCGTGTTCCCACTCGTAAACTTTATATCCCTTTGAGTTTGGGTCAGTATTTCCTTTTTCATTTGAACCAAGTGGATTTTTAGTCCAACCTATAAACTCAGCCCACTGTCTATGTGGGTGTTCAGTGTTGTTGGTTGCCATAGCAAGATAGTTAGCCCAAATCCTAGCGTTTTCTCTATTTCCATTTGGCCCATTTATATCATCGTTTATTCTTTGCCAAAGCTGTGTTCCCATGCTTTCATGCATTTCATTTATCTCTGGAATGGTCAGTTTTATAGCGTTTTTACCTGATCCTTCATAATTTCTACCCTTTTTCATTGCCGCTCTAAAATCCGCTGGTGTTTTGCCATAAAGTTTTCCAAACTTCTTACCTTTTTTATATTTTGAGGCTGGGCCGGTAAATTGCTTTCCATAAGTTGTTTTTGGAGGAAAAGCTTTTTTAATTTCTCGCTTATAATAATCTCTAACCATTATTTTTTTGCCGGTCTTTGGATCAACGATTAAGTTTTTCCTAACACTAGCCGGTATGTGTCTATCGCTTTTAAAGAAAATAGTATAGTTAGCGGTTTCTTGGTTTAATATTGTAGAGATTCTTTTAAACCCGTTAATAATAAAATCAATATTTGTTGCAGAGTCATAAGTGTGCATTGGTTTTAAACCGTGAAACGCGAGATTCTTGTTTAAATTATCTCTGTTCTCTTTGTCTATAAACTCCGGATCAATACTACCAGCTTCTTCTCTAGCTTCTATAATATTATCAGAATTATTTAAAGTTTTGTTTAACTTTTCAGTGTTGTTATCCAAGTCAACCTCGCCGTCCTTACTAAAAGCAATTTTACTTTGAGCAGCTGTAATATCAGCTGTTTGTTGTTTTATAGCTTTTTGCTCTGTTGCAGGTGCAGCTTTAAGCTTAGCCTCTTGAGCTCTTTGAGCGGCAGATAACGATGCGTTTATAGCGTATACTTTAGCAGCACCTTTTAACAATTGGCCAATGTCTCTATTATAAACGTTTTCTTGACCCTTAGGTGTTATACCTATGTCTTGTTTAAATTGTTCTACAACTTCTGGTGTTGGATTTCTAAACTCTGGTTTTAATCTTTTAACTTGAGTCTGAGAAGTTAGTCCCTTACTTCTACCCGCTGGAGAAGTTATTGATTCTGCTCTAACCTTAGGATCTTTACTTATAGATTTTGGATCTGTATAGTTTTCGTAGAAATAATCTAATGGTAAACCTTTTAAACCAATAGCTATTCCATAAGCATTTCTAGATACATCTATATTTTCACCTACTTTATCTATGTCAGCGTTCTTGTCGGTTATATTATATAACGGTAACGTTTTAATAAATCTTTCTGCATTCTGCCCAGCATTAAAAAATCTTTGTATATTTTGAGCTTCAGCTGGAACAGGCATACCTTCCTTATATTTTGTAACAGCCGCTAAATTAGCGCCACCTTCCATTATTTTCTTAGCAGGAATATCAAATACAAGTTCACCAACTTTCCCAGCGTATCTTGATATTATTTCTTTAAAAGTATCACCCCTTCTTACCTTAACTAAATCCCTTATTTTATCAACAACCCTACCTACTGTAGCGAAACCAAGTATATCTATTTTTTGAACAAAAGTATCTTCAAGATTTGTAGTTGTACCAGCGTCACCAGCCACTTGTCTAGCTTCTGGGGCATCCATACTAACGCTCTCATCACGTTTAGCTAATGTTTTAGCTTTCTCAAATATAGTATCATTTTTAGGCGCTATATTGTTATAAACGTGAGTTGAAAACTTACCTTTTTTAGGGTCATAGTTCCTTATAATAGCATCGTAATAATCGTTAACAGCAGAAACAACATTTTTTCTAAGTATATCACCCTTTGCCTCTGTGTAACCTAAAGCTTGTAAAGCTAAAGCTTGGTATTGTGGTACTAAAACGTCTTCAGCAGCAGCAACTTGTCTTTGGTTTCCACCTCTTTTTATTGTTTTAACTAGCTGCTCTGGTGTTTTCGCCCTCGCATCTTTAGACATTTGCTTTGTAGCTTCTACTGCGGCTTTGTTCTCGACTAATCTACCACCAGCTCCTTCCGCGGCAGTACGTATTATAGCTCTGTTAACTTTTTTATCCTTTAGACTTTTATTAAAATCCTTAATAAAATTATAAACATCTCTACCGGTATTAAAACTTACTTTTCTACCGAGTTTATCCTGTAAAGTTCTTCTAACAACGTTGCCCACTTTATTGAAAAAGCTTTCGTTGTAATCTAATGTACCATCGTATATACCTTCAGATATAACTGTAATAGCTTCTTCTCCAAAGTTAGAATCTCTAACAAAAATATCGTTACCGTCTTTATCTTTAGCCCATCTACCATAAGCCTCCATTCTTCTACCTATAACACTACTATTACCACCAAGAGAAGCTACGTGATCCATCAAGGCGTCACCCATTACATCTTGTATGCTAGGATCTTGTTGTATAGATTTAAACAATACAGCATGCATTAGCTCGTGCGCAGCTGTACCCATCATAGGTTTGTCTTTATTTATTATAACTTCAAAACCACCATCTTCCTGTGGGCTTATATATCCAAATTGATTATCAGCTTGCTCTAAAGCAGCTAACTCATTTTCAAAATATTCAATATTCCCCTTAGCCATAGCGTCGTCTTGTGTACCTAAAAACTGCTCTTGATAAGCTATGTCTTCTCTAATTCTAGCTTGTTCCGCTAGTAAGCTCTCTGCAATTTCCTCAGCATTCATTGGAGTTACTTTAGCCGTTTTACCCGTAGCTCCACCAATAGCGTCAGCTTGAATTCTTATTTCATCTATAGTGTCTTCAAGATAATAAGGGGCCATCAATTCGTTCTTCTTTACGTCAAGCTTAGATATCTCGTTTTTTATATTTTGAATTTCAGACGCTTTAGTTTCAGCGTCTAAATTGCTATTAGCTATTTCGTCTTGTTGTTTTCTTAGATCATATTTCTTTCTAGCTACATCTAAAATAGTTTTCTTTTCTGTATTAGACATTTCGTCTAACTTAGATATTTCATCTTGCTGTATAGAGTTTATGTCTTTAACAACTTTCTGATGTTCAGCTATATATTTTTCTTTTAACCCAGGTGTTAAATCTGGATTATTTAAAAGCGCACCAAGTTCTTTCAATCTTGCTTGCTTTTCCCCTATTTTTTGATTCGCATCTTTGCCTTCTATAGCGTTGTACAGGTTTCTACCAACAACAGGAGCTTTAAATAACATCATACTCATCATCGCACCGCTCCAAAAAGACTCTTTAACACCCTCAAGTGGGTTTCTCTCAACACCAATAGCATTGTCTAAGTAGTTAGAAGATAGTTGAGCTACCATTTCAGAAGTACCCTCTTGGGCAGCGTCAGATAAGGTGTTAAATATACCAGCTGAACTAAATAATTGTTTAGTTAAATAATTTATAAATCCAGCTTTCAAACTAGAACCACCAGCTATAGCTGTTTTAAATTGACCTATTTGCCCTAACGTAATATATTCTGACAAAGCCTCTGTAACACCGGTTAAGGTAGCCGCGGTATACATTTGTAAAGGTGATATCTTTATACCCGTCTCATGCATAAGATCTTCATACTCACCAAATTTTTGACCAGCAGCAACAGCACCCATAGCATATAACGAAGCCCCACCAGTATAATACATTAAAGCTAGGTTTGGAGCTTGATTAAAAGCTAGATCAGCTATATAGTTTCCAAAATCCCCTAAGCCTTGTATTTCTCCAAAAGCTGGGGCTATTGCTAAACCTTCTCTAGCTTGTTTTAGATAAGCCCTTGCTTTTCTTCTTCCCTCAACAGTAGTTCCACCGAATAAAGGTTTAACATGGTTATTGTAGTAAGTTAATCCAGCCTCTAAAGCATCTCCATTTTCCCCCAAATCATAACCCCACTCGCCTTCAACTTGCTTAATACCCTGTTGTATTAAAACCGGTAGACTTATTTTATCTAAAAGCTCTAAAGCACCGATACCCATTTCCCCTAAAGTAACAACGAGCTTACCTGTTGTTTTCCCCCACAATAAACTATTATCTCTACCGTAAGCATCTAGATACAGAGCTAAATCTTTGTCTGTTTTAACTAACTTAGCGTGATTATCATGTGTAGTTGTATAAGCATTATAATATTTATTATATAATTCTTTTATACCCCCATGCTCAGCGTTTATTCCATCAACAACAGTTTTGTAATTATCATAAGCACTAGTATAAGCCGCTTGTGTTTCTTCTGTTGGGTTTGCTTCATAAGCCCTTTGAGTTGCTTCTAAGCTTTTTTTAGCTGCTTTTAGTTCGGGTTTATTTTTTAAATTATTAGCTCTAGTTTCTAGAGTTTTTAATTTTTCTTGAGAATCTTTATTAACCTTTATATTGTTTTCTAAATCTTTCTTGGATTTTTCTTGTAAACTCCTAGCTTCTTTAATTTTTCTTTTTTGATCTGGATCTAAACCTATTAATTCAAAATCAACGTTATCTGTAAGTTTTTCTACAAATTTAGCATCTTTATTTTTTTGTTGTAATTGTTTCCGTGCCTGCTCTGTTATAGCCTCATCGGTGATTGGTATTTGTTGGTCTTCTGGTAGACTTTTATTTTGAAACTCTAGTATTTGTTTTGCTTGTTTTTTCTCTTCGGCTTGATCATCAAGAGTTGATTCGTCAATTTTAATATTTTTCCCATTAACAATTAAGGGTTCGTTTTCAGCTGGTTCCTCTATTTCTATACCTTGTGATATTTGAGCATTTATATTACTCATTTGGTCCGACTGAGTATTGAAAGAACTCATGTAATCAGGATCACTGATATCAGCAAAACCACCATCATCATTAACATCATAATCAACAACATTGTTTGCATTAGTTTCTGCTTCTAACACCTCCTCCTCAGTAAGTTGTTCTTTTTCAATTTCAGCTAAAACCTCGTTAAATCTTATATCCTCTTCAGTCTCTTGTGATTCCGAAGAACTTTCCTCCCCATTGGATGCCCCATCTTCTCCTTCCACAGCGACATCCTCCTGTGATGGATCTTCCTTTACTTCAACGTCGTCTGCTGGGAAGTCTTCTTGGGCTGCTGGTTTATTTAAAGCGTTATAACGTTTTATTACAGCAGCAATATTTTCTTCAGTTTCTCCAGAGTTAACCATACTCTGAACTATATCTCTTAATTCTGCCATATATTATGAATGTTTTTTAATTAACGCGTCAACATCAGTATCCGTACTAACATTTGCTTTCTTATTAGTCGCTTTGGCTATGTAAGCGGATATAGTTTCCTCTTGCTTTGTTTCAGGATTATAAATACCTTTGTTCGGATCAACACCGATTGCTTGTGCTATTGCACCCGTAGTCCAACCCTTGTACTTCGCTAGAGTTGCTGGATCTGAAAGAGCAGCTAACTTATCCATTGTTTCGGCTTTGTTTTTAGCATCTTGCTCATTAGGATTGAAATCATCCATACCAAGTATTCTGTTTTCTTTCTTATCCTTGTTATAATCATGGTTAGGTTCACCCACTATGTTCTTTAATCCTCTAGCAGCGTATATATCCGTTAATATACCGTGAGTTATCTCAAGGTCTTTTACGTTCATAACATTGTTAATCAAATCATCTTTAAACTCTTGTGGTATTTCGTCATCTGTAACACCGTTTTTACCATCTTTGTCAAGATAAGCATATTCTGGTTTTGTTAAATCAATACCTAGAGAATTGTACGTTTTAAGGTCACTTTCCATAAGATCTATTAAATAACCCTCAACATCTAAATCATGTTGCTCAGCAGGGTTACCATGTAACCAATCTCTTATAGCTTTGTTATCTCTTGGTATTATCTCTCCAACTTTTCTTTTCATCTCACCATGAGTTGGTATGTCTCTAGTACCATCGACAATACCTTTTTTTATTTCTCCCTCTAAGTCTATATACTTATTACCGTTAACAGTTTCTTTTAAAATAACTTTGTCTTGCAATTCTTGAAGAGAATATGATTGAGGTTCTGTTTTTGGCTCACCATTCTCATTAACCTCTCCAGTGTCCATATCCCATTCGTAGTACATTTGACCATCTTTGTATACTGTTCTCTTAGAATCGTTCGCTAAAAAGTTTTCCATAACATCTACATCCTCTCTACTCATGGCATCTGTACTCACAGGCATATTACCATTTTCATCCTTCTGCCAACTATCAACAAATGTTTTAAGGTTATCAGCATCACCAGCATGTCTTTCTTTTATCTTGTTAAGCTCTAGCATTAGATTTTGTTGACATTTAGTATCCTTAGCGTCTATACACTCATACATTCTATATCTTAAGTCTTCAACTTCACTTTGTGCTTGTTGAAAAGATTCTTGAGGTAATTGGGAAATAGTTTCTGATAAGTTAGTAAACTCTTGGGATATCTTATCTCCAGCCACGTTTCTTTCTTCTTTGAGTTTTTTAGCTTCAGCTTTTTTCTCTTCAGCTACAGCCGAACCAAATGTACTAATTTGCTGACCAATACCAGAGAGTACATCAGCTGTACTTGTATCCAATTTCTCAGGACCCATTGCTTGCCCCATCTTGTAAAAATCACCACCACCCGCTGTGTTTTCTGCCATATCTATATGTTTTTAAATTCTACGTCCAACATGTTATAATTAACAGCGTTGTAACCGTCCATTGGTATAACTGCTTCTTCTGGAGCCTCGTCTGACATAACACCTTGGAATAACCCTTCTCCAAAAATAGGGTTTTTATATTCAAAAGAATATATATTTAAACCACTAGGTGATACACCAATCTTACTTATATTCTTTTTAAGTTTTCTATCTGAAGCAGCTCCCATTATTGAACTACCAATTCCAGCTACAGCATCTCCTTTAGCTTGCTGCGCGGCTGCTTTAGCCTCACCAGCAGCCTTCTCTTCACCAGCTGACATGTTCATTAAATTCGATGTCTTATCATATTGTAATTGTCTAGAATCCTTAGCTCCTTGCATTTTAGCCTCTTGCACTTTAGAAGCTTCTTGCGAAGATGCTTTTTGATTTGCAGCTTCTTGATCGCCAATCATAGCTCCTGATTTCGCCGCAGCATCTGCCCCTTGATTAGCCATTGTTTGTGCTAATGCCGCAATACCAGAACCACCGGCCGCAGCACCCATACTATCCATTATATTAGCTCGACTCTTTTCACCTTCACGTCGTTGGACATCCATACCTTTTTGGTTAATAGTAAGGTCCTCCATCTTATTCTCCATACCCTTAGCTAAGTTAGATGTATCTAAAGCTTCGTACTGCTTCTTTTTAGCCTCCATCTCTGCTTTTGCTTTCTTTTGGGCAGCTGCTGCTTCCTTTTTAGCTTTATTAGCGGCACCCATTTTCATGACCCCACCAACAACACCTACAACCGCTCCTGCTGCCATTATAAAACTCATATTATTCTTCTTTTAAATTAATTTCTTTTAGTATCTCTAATGCGTCACAACCAGGAGGTAAATCTTCATACTTAGTACAAACAACCTCTTCCTCAACATCTTCAACCGTAGTGTTCTCTGTAGCGTGCACTGTTATAAATATACATTCTTCATGTGTATATATAGCTCTCTTTGTACCTGGTTTAGTAACCCCTTGATAAGGAGCTTTTATATTCTGTATCCCTTCTTCTGTCAAGATAGACATCTCACCTTTCATTAAAAAGAACGGATGTTCTTTCTTATGTATCTTTGTGACAATAAGCTCGTGAGCTGGGTTATATATCTCTCTAATATAACAACCACCAGCGAAAGTGTGTTTAACAGGGTTTGCTTTGTGCATTACTTCTCCAGTTGTACCTTCTACGCTTGTTATCGCTTCCTCTAGTTCTGTTATTTTTTCTCTAAATTCTTTTCTTTGTCTTACTTCTAAACCTATTTCCCACGCTTCATCAAAGTTAAAAGAATGTTTTAAACCTAACATCTCTGTTACCTGTACAAATTGAGCTCTACTCTCTTCCTTTGTTAAGGGTTCGTTTTCAACTTGTTTGTTTATTTCTTCGTCCATGATTATATTTAATTAAATTTACTAATATAGTCACAGTTTTTGCTGTTTATTTACTACTTTCAAATGCATCAGCGCTAACCCCAAATATTTCAGCCTCAGTCTTAGAGTTGTTTTTTAACTGTACTTTTGCGTAATAACCTAACACGCTCGCTTGATTAGCTTTATTATCTTTAGAAAAGAAAATGTAATCTGATGAACTAGGGTACAATCCTGAGGAAAGTGTTGTATTACACCAAAATCCAAGCCCATCTGGACTAACATAAGTTATATCTCCTATTTCAACAATATCAGACGAGTTAACTTGAAACTGAGCAGAAGTAGATGTTGGCACATAGTAAGCTGTGTCTCCAACTTGTGCGGAAACATTTAATTGATTTGCAAATGTAAATTGTAGTGTTGGCATGTTTTATTTTTTAAATTAAATCTGCATTTGTAGAGAATATTCCAGCTGTATCAAAGCTTATGATTGATGGTCTTAGCGACGATTTTCCTAATGTTATTGTACCCGTAATTATACCAACATTTTCATTACTAACGCTAGCTAGCAAGTCCATGCTTAAAATTTCTGTCTGTAGATGGCTATATTCATCTAATACTACATGGTCGCTGTTTATAATACCATTTAAAGCATTGTTTGACAGTGAGATTTCATGCCTAGAACTAACTCTTAAATCTACGCTGTACTTACCCAGAGTAGATATACTGTTGTTTAGCAATGTACCAGGTGGGTGTTTTATTGTTAATTCACCATCCACTTTTGGACTTAAGTCTGAGTTGCTTAGGGTTATAGTTGTTGAAGACTGTGGTAGTTGGGTTAACTTGTACAACGGGACATATCCATCAACTAATCTAGCGTTGAACAACGGTAATGTATTGCTATAATCAGTTTTACCGTAACCAACTGTCCTCTCTGGCTGCAAAAAACCTACTCTATAAACAACCTCACTCCCTGATGTAGGTATACTAACAGGTATTATTTGTTTACCAGCATCCGGTATGATACCACTAAAGTAATGTTGTCCTGTATAAAAACCAGTGCTTGATACTATAGATTCCTCATTTGTTTTAGCGTCTGTTATAACGCTATCAAGCTCTTGCCAGCTATAATAAGTGTCATCTGTTTCGTTAAATATAGCTAATCTAAATTCTGTTCCCTTCGCGCCACCAACAGATATGTTTAACTCCCTACCGTTTTGACGAACAAAGTTTTTAAGTACGTGCGTCTCTTGTAGTTCGTTCGTGTCTGTGTTTCGATCAAAAACTGGTTTATCCCAAACATTACTCTCAACAGTTGTTAGTGAGTATATTTTATTCATGTCGGGTGTGGGTATTTTTTCTATGTTATATTTTAAATTAAAATTAACAACTGGTGTTGCGGGTGCAATTTCAATCGTCTCTACTATACGCTTTATTTCTTCTTGAGATGTGGTTTCAATTGGTAGATATATACCCAGGTCAGTTAAGTCTTGTTGCGTGGAAATAACTATCTCACTACTACTACTACTACTAAGCGTGCTTGATGTTGTGCTTGCCGGGGTTGCCGTAGTTACCACATTTTCTCGCTCTTCTAGCTCTCTTTCCTTTTGCAGTTCCAACTCCCTTTGCGCTTCTAACTCTAGTTCAAGTTTTTTTTCTAATTCTAAAACCTCCTCTTCAGCTGCCCCCGCTTTCTCGAGCTCTTCTAATTCACGCTCGAATTCCTCCAACCCTAGCCTCTCGAGTTCTTCAAGTCTTTTTAGTTCTTCTTTTGTGTATTTTCCGTATTCTTCTGCCATGTCTTATTTTTTATAAATCTCAAACCTAATGCCTGTTATATCTTTTTTACCTTTTTCATAAGGATTGTCAGTTACTTGTGGAAAACTCTTGACATTGTATATCTTACTATTAAAACCTAAAGTCGGTACAGATCTGTACCTATAACCACTCGTAGCAATAACCACATAACTCATTAGATGATCACCACTACTAGTACCAACCTTATCTAATGCTTGAGGTGGGAGTGTTCCAGCTACTTCGTGAGATTTCAATCCCCCCTCAACATCACTCGTGTTAATTACTAAATTGCTTTTTAAATCTTCGTTGAGAGTCATGGTAGTTTTTGAAAGAGCTCCATTACCTGGTTCGTTAAACCATAATCGCATAGAGTGCCCAGCTACCTTAGCGCAACCCTCTATAGACACAGTAACGTTCGTGTCAATATTAGGCATCACAAAATTGTTACCAACACCAAAACCAGGTTGACTAGCATCCGGGGCTAAGTATAAAGTAGCCCTAATTAATACACTTGAAACCTTCACCATCTTTGCATATAAAATTGGGGCAGGTAGATTTTCCCAAGATGTTGATACTGGTACCGTTGCTGGCACATTCATTTGAGTCGCTCCAGTAAAACTAAAGTCCGCTACGTCTAATGAAAAACCTTGATCAGCTTTTATATCCCAAACAATAGTACTATCTAACGGCCCACCGTCTGTAGCTATTTGACCTTCAATTTGATTTGTTGAAAATTGAGTGCACCCGTAAGTGTGACTAGTTTCAGTACTTCTTGTTATTGTATAATTTGCCATATTTTATTATTTTACCTTATTCGCATATGCTAGCTTCGTGACATCCGTTTAAACCACAACATGTCGCATGGGTGTTCCAAACAGCAATCTGGTAAGGCTGATTTGGATAAGTGTTAGCCTGAATGTCAACAAGATTTGTGTGGTTTAAAGAAACGGTTAGTGGTGTTGCATAATTATTTATTTGCTGCACCGCTGCAATTAACCCACTCCAAGTATAGATCTTTGGCCCATAGGTTTGGGTGATTACTCCGCCTGAAGTACTACTACTACTACCGTTGGCTGTGAAATAAACATCGAAAGCATCTAACTGATCTTTAGTGTAGAGGTTTAAGGAAATATCATGCCTTGTTATAGCCCAAGCTGCGACGTTTGAATGTCTGCAATGTCGGTTTTGATGTGGGGTATGAAACCATAATCTCGGCTCTACTGAAAGATCATGTGTCGGTGATATGTATGGATTAATACCCGAGTAAGCATCATAGGTGTAACCATAAGCTGGGTCGTTTGGATCGTATAGTCCCAAAATCATTTCAAATGGAGTTCCAGTGTTAGCGCCTCCCCAAGAATTGGTGCAATTATACGTTTCGACAGGTTCTGGTGGATAGGTACAACTATCATCATCAACATTTGCGTTAGGATTATAATTATCTGCATTAGGATCCATACACCCAGGAATTGGTTTACAGTTTATATTTGGAGTAATAGTTAGGCATACCTCTTGTTTTGCTTCTTTACCTACAACCTCCATTCTTAAGTAGTTTCCAATACCTTGAACAGAAAACTCTCTTTCATCTAGATTTTGTAAAGTAGTGGTATCACCTTTGATATATGTAAACCATTTATCTTCTTTACCTGTAAACTCTAGGTAACTTGATTCTTGTAGGTTAGTTTTAATATCACCAACATACCAACCATCTCTTTCTACAAGATTGGAATATTCACCATCTGTTAAATTTGCTTTATTCCTAGCTTGTGATCCTTCGTAGTTTAGTGTTGAAAAACTTTTTACAGTACCAGGTTGATCGTTGAATAATACCGTAACGCTAGACTCAGTAAAAGCATCGTCACCTAATAAAGGTTCATAAAAAGTATTGCGACTCAAATTTGAGTGATGCTTATACATCTCACCATCTTTAAATGTGTAATACTCGTTATTAATACTAACTCCACTTTCTGGAACAAACGACTTAAATGATATCCAGCCTTTAGCTCTCTCACTAAAACTTAACGTTACTTCAGAATTATAAAAGTCAAGGTTACCAACACTAACATTACCAATATTTAGATTACTTTGACTTCTTAGTATCATAGTGTTTTCTAAGTTTCTTATGTCACCGACATCTTGACTCGTGCTAACAGTATTAGTATCACAACCACACTGATCACCACTACCACTACCACTACTACCACTACCACTCGTGCTCACCGGGTACAAACCTTTTATAGTTATATTATACTCCTCTTTCTTCTCGTCAAAAGAACCTAATATTCGCTGTGTTAGAGGTCCTAGGTTGTCTCCAAACCAATCTTTCATACCATAATCAGATATATTGGTTATACCATCGTTAGACAGTCTTAAAATAGCTCCTCTAGTTCTATCTGAAAAGTACAATCTACCAGCTAAATCTGTTGCACAAGATTCTGGATTTGTAGATATTCCATATCTAGTAGCGAAAGGTTGATCTGATCCTAAGAAGTTTGCTGATATAGCCACATTTTTACTACCATCCGCGTTGAATAAAGCATCTTTGTCAGCTAGTACTTTCATACATTTATCTTCATGTAGTACAACTATATTAGAATCTCTTGTGTGTAGCTTTTGAATACTACCATATGAAGGATTCATATCTTTTGTTATCTTCTCCGCGGCAATAAATTGGTTTAGTTTATTAACACCACTAGTAGAGTTGTAAATACCAGAATGTATTAAACCTGTTTTTCTTCTATCTTCCTTGTATTGTTCCGCTAACACTGTTGAGGCTTTTACCCCATTAGCCAACGTTGCTGCGTTGAAGTCATCCCTAATTCTATCTGATTCAATACCATTACCAAACGCATAAGCGTTAAACCAATTTAACGTATATATTTGATTATGCGGAGCGTCATTGTAGTAAGCATTAGTTATTTTGTATGCAGCTTGCTTCCAACCTCTTAACTTTAAAGTCCCAACATCATTTGCTGTGTTTGGAAATACCGCGGGTTGCCCCGTGTTCCCATCTACTGGATTAATTACAACAGCCGTTGTTATAAAGCCGTCTGGCCTTGTAAATCTCATTCTAGCTCCACTTTTAAGTGGGCCTGGAAGATCGTTGTCTAAAGTTACGAAGTTATCACTCCAGCCTTTAACTCTGTATTCCCCAGCGAATGGATTATAATCACGGTTAACTAAAGTGCCAAAAGGGGCAAATAACTCGTTTGTATCTGCGCCTATTTCTGTTGGTATAGCGTCTGAAGCTTCGTAGTAAATATCCATTCCGACATCTTCTTTTGGCTCTGTTTCCCATATTGCCGGGTTTTTAGAGCTAAAATCCTCATCATCCGTTAGCTCTTCTACGATCTCTATGTGGTGATACTTACTGGTGTGCTGCCTCCATAACCTAGCTTGCTGGATACCTGTAAGCCCACTAACAGTGTTGCCATCATCATCTATTCTCATCTGTACACCAGCCCCAGCAGAAGCCGAGCTATTGACATAGTCCTTTGGTAACGGTATGATCATATCATTATCATCTCCTCCACCCCCAAAACCTCCGGTTGTATGTCGCCCACCCCAATAACCTAACTCTTTAATGCCATCTATCTTTGTAGTACTTTTACCACCTAAAATATTGTATCCCTTAGGGCCATTGAAAACAGTTCCAGGTTGATCAACAGAATCAAAAGTAACACTAAATCTAATTTTATTGTTTCCGCTAGCATAGTCACTCCACTCATCAGCCGTGTGTAGGTGCCCTATCAAACCATTCGTGTTGTCAAACACCTGACCACCGGTATTAGAGCCGGTTACCTTGTACACCACTCCATCTGGATCCTCTCTAAATCTAAAGGTGGTTCCAGTTGTGGTTATTTGGTCGTAAAAAACCTTAGCTGCGTTAGTCATGCTATAATCTTCGCTAGATGGTGAAATGTATCCGATATCCATGCTTGACCTACCGCCAGTTTCGAAAATACCTCTACCACGTTTTCCACCCTTTAAATCATCAGTGGTACACCACCCAGTACCACCCTCATCCCTAGGTGCTCTAACCCAAGAAGCACATATGTGGAAGAAATCTGTAGAGTCTCTGTACCAATCCCTAACCCCGTGCTTCCTAGGGCAACCAGAATATTGTAGGTGCCAGGGTCCTAGTTTCATACCTTTAACCGTGTAAAAAAATAACATTCTATCATTAGCAGTGGTGGAATTATTATTGATTCTAAACCCATTGTTATTTCCAGGAGTGTTATTATGTGCATCGAACTCCGCTTTGCAATTAACAGCAAATGATTCCCAATTCACATTAGGAACACTATTGTTGTTAGTTGCGTGTTCCGCCCTTTTACCCGCTGGCACGTTCCAATACCCAATTTTAGAAGCGCCTTTAACTTTGTATTTCTTTTTTGCAGGTAGAAGTAAGTTTTGTAATAAAACTAAGTCTTTATATATTTTTACAAAAAATCTACCTTCAAACTCTTTTTTATTCTCAACTTTGTGGTTTGACAGCTCTATACGTAGATCACTCACAGCTCCAGTGTAACTACCATTCGAACTAGCAAATTCTACGTCTTCTTTTAAAACGCCATCAATAGTAAACTTATACCTATTGCTATCGAGCACTCCTTTGGTTACCTGGTACCACTCTGATTTTATATTAATAGTTCTAACTCTTATATAGCAAGTCCCATTGTTTATCATTCCCTTAACTTGTTCGAAACTAGCACTACTATCTCCAACCCCCCCAAACATCTTATCTACACCGTAAGCACTTTCATGAAACCAAATCTCCGAATAATCAACCAGCGGAAACCCTAATGTGGAGCTACCAATATGATTTTTGGCTGTATTGTTATAAGCGGTACCAAGGCTCTTGACATTTGTTTTAATAAAGTCTGGAGCTGAATTTTCTATAGCTATAATTTTGTATCTAGCGGGATCATCAACTGGTTGATGTGTATCGTGTCTTTTCTTTAATATTATAAAAGTCTCTTCATCAACTTTGTTTCTATCAGCGCTAGGGAACGATAACCATATATTGCCATCTTCAGCATTATACCAACGGTCCATAGCCATGTTGTAGTACTCGTTAGAAGTTTCTTTTACAAAGAACTTAAAATATTTAGCCCAGCTAGGGTGATCAGAAGCGATTTGCACTCTTAATTGATTAGCTGTACTCGAAAACATTTTAGGTATCGTTAACGATCCAGTAGATCCATCACCAGCTAACACTGGAGTTTCTCTACCATATTCATCCCCATAAACAACTCCAACTTGATATTCACGAAGAGACCTACATGTTTTATGCGGCATTGGAACACCATCTGCCATAAATTCATTATCCTTGTTTAAATTTATATTAACTGTAGTCTCATCATCCACGTCCTCAATATCAGTTGCATTAAGCTGTGTTTCGCTAGGGAAGAGTGATACTAATAACTTAGGTCTAATTTCATTGCCAATAAAATCGCTAGTAAGATTGTAGTTTTGTAAATAGTTACCATAAACTAGTCTGTTGCTAGTCACTTCTTGCGCTAGCGCTTTTCTCGGGACATTATCCCACTGTCTTAATAATTGATTAGAAGGGACTGTAGCGTGTATAAGCTCTGAGGTAACCTTGTACTCGCCTCTATGGTTTTTGTTAGGGGCAACAACCGGGTCTCCGTTGACATCCATTGTCCCGGTTACAGAATCTGGCCAAAGTAATAAAGCCTCTGTATCGTCCTCAGGTACCCAACCATCAGTCATTTTGATAGTTTCTACCGTATATATATTAGGTGAAGATTCGTCTTTATATAACAAATCAATAGCAACAACACCTTGTGGTCTTAGTGATTCTTCAACTACGTAATTAGTTATAGTTAGATTTCTAAGTCTGTTGGTCATTCCTAAGTTAAACGCTTTTTTAGGTAGATAATCAAACGGACCGGGTATAAAAGCTGGTTCAGACCAAGGTGAGAATGTAGAGTACTCACCGTCTTCGTATTTATATCTGTAAGCAAATCTTGCAAACTTAAATTCAAACATTGGTTTTTCTTTCTCCAATCTTAAATGCCAAACTTTTTGCTCTGCATCAATAGCTTCTGAATCTATAGACTCTATCATCATGTCAAAAGGACCAGTCGAAGAACTACCAACACCACCACCACCGGTAATCGTACATCTTACGTCGTGCTCTGTAAACTCACCAACACTCACGTCATCGTCTTGATTTTGATTAAATAATATCGTATCACCTAACTTCCAGTAAACATCACTGTTCACATATACGCCTTGTATTTCATCACCCACTCTTTTAAGATAATCAAAACCGTTGGCAGCTGTGTATGAAAATGAATTGTTTGAAGCGACTGGTGGGCCACTTAATTGATTTGGACTACCGTTAGTAGAAGCAGCGGTAGCTGCTAGATCATCATTAGCATCAAATCTATTACCTTCGTGTGAACTCATTTTTAGAACTGGGGCTGACAAAGGGGCTTTTCTAATAACAGTTATATTTTCTTCTTTAGTAAACCAAGGTTGCGTAGAGCTTTTAAGCTTTACAGTAAGTGGGTTGGCTTTGTCCGGCGTTACACATAATCTAGTGTGAAAAAGATCAGTGTCTCCTTCGAACACACCAGGCATAACTGATGGTAAATACTGATAACCACCAGTACCAGCAATGCTTCTTTCTATGTTTATTTTTTTAGGCTCACCGTGATTATCTGTCCAGAACAACATTCCATCCACGATGTTAATACCTGTTATGTATCTATCTTTGTGAAAATTTAATATTCTTTTTGCACTAAAATTTAACCAACTACCACTCGATATATGATTAGCACTATCAGTAAAGTCAATGTGAGTACTGTACAACTTTAAAACGCTATCAATATCGTATGGGATACAGATTGTCGACCCCTCTGGATGTTGCGTTATGTAGTTAGCCCCATTACTGTCATAAACCTCAACGAACATACCATGCCTAATATGTGTGTAAGGGTTAACAAATGATGCAGGTTGAAGTTTAATCTCACCAGAAACATGACCCTGGGGATTGTTATTGTAATTAATTGCTTTGTAATTTACTCTATATATATCCACAAAAACATATTTAAAAGTTTCTGTTTTTATATCATATTCTATTATATAATCCTTCCAAGCTGCATTCTTATTCCAATTGTAAGTTGAGCCACTAGTCTCGTTGAAGCTTTCCTCTGGACCAGCAACTAAATAATAAACCTTATCGTTCTTGTTATCAGCTATACTACCAACGCAAGTACTTCCTTCTGGTACCATGGAGGACAACTTTGTATTACCCAACAATGTTTGAGCTGTACCGGCGTTAGAGCCGTCAGAAGTTTGAACTTGAATATTTACAGCATCTCTATATTCACCGTTAGGCACGATACGTTCATCCGTATCCTTGTTCATCTTTCCAGCTGTAAATGTTTTATTAAATAACGGCATATTTTAGTGTTTAATCCATTTTGATTTACCTCTTATTATCTGAGTAATCTCTTCTAGCTTTATACTTGACAATCTTATTTTAGCATTTCTAACAGCTGCAAATCTTTCTTTTTTAAATGTAGCGACTACGTTACGGTCTGTGTTAGCTCTCGTGTTTAAAATAGACCAAGCTATATGTTTATACATCGCTTCTTCAGCAAACTTGTGAACTATCATCTCATCATCAGTAGCAACTCCATCGCTTATGTATTGTATAATCACAGTTTTCCCGGCTAAATTAGAGTCAAAGTGAATTTTTCCTGTTCTACAGTTT
>Ga0208305_10000514_pt1 | contig 19386 bp, 17 predicted proteins | sample ColrivemetaGS741_FD_187605 | JGI IMG/M metagenome (GOLD analysis project Ga0208305, IMG submission 187605) | Estuarine microbial communities from the Columbia River estuary - Flood tide ETM metaG S.741 (SPAdes) (version 2) | ecosystem: Environmental > Aquatic > Marine > Intertidal zone >... | reverse complement strand
ATTTGTTTTCCTTCGCGAAGTTTCTCCACTACTAAACGATGTATCTGAATCGATAATGAATACAACCGGTTTAATGCCGGATGCTGCAAGTGAACTAGATACAGCTGTTGCTGAAACAACAGATGCTACTTATCAAATCATGAATCGTGTTGAACAAATCATGAAACATGTTGATACCTTAGAAATGGGTCAAAACCCAGAAGATATGGAGGCTGCAATGATGTTAGGTGAAATCAGAAATGATGCTATTGCAATTATGACTGCTCTTCAATTCCATGATATTGTTTCTCAGAAACTTGTTCATGTAAGAAAAGTAATGGCTGAAATTCAAATTAAAATGCTTCAATTATTCACAAGAGTATATGAGTTGCATATTGAAGACGAGATTAAAGAAAATATTTTGTCAACATTTGGTGTTAATATTGATAAATTTCACAATATGATGGAAAAGAAAATTAATGTTGATAACCGAATGACTGCAGATACACCTGCTCCAGAGTCCGCAAAATCTTCGAAAATTGAAGAAACGCCGCCTTCAGCGTTTAATCAAAATGATATTGATGACTTATTTGGTTAAAAAACCAACTAGATAAATAAAAAAAGCCGGCAAAATTTAATCATTTGTCGGCTTTTTTGTTTTTAGACTAGTAAAATGAAAACTCTACGAGTGTCTCTCATGCAGTGCACGTACAGCAGTAATTATTGCAGAAGATATTTCATTTATATGTAATAATTGATCGACAGCTCCCAATTTTACAGCCTCTTTAGGCATTCCATAAACAACACAACTTTCTTCATTTTGGGCGATATTATGCGCTCCTTTATCATGCATTTCTTTCATTCCTATTGAGCCGTCACCGCCCATGCCGGTAAGCATTACACCTATTGCATTATTTCCTGCAACAGAGGCTACAGAGTGAAATAAGACATCAACAGATGGTCTATGATGATGAACCATTGGCCCTTCTTTTACTTGAACATAATAATCAGCCCCACTTTTTTTTAGGAGCATGTGATAATTTCCAGGTGCAATTAAAACTCTACCCATTAAAACGCGATCACCGTCTTCAGCTTCTTTTACATCTAAAGGAACAAGAGAATTTAACCGTTCCGCAAAAGCTGTTGTGAACTTTGGAGGCATGTGTTGCACAATTACAATACCAGGTGAATCAGCAGGAAGGCCCATCAGAACTTGCTTTAAAGCTTCTGTTCCACCTGTTGAGGCTCCCATCGCGATAATTTTATGTGTAGTGTGCTTCAAACCTCCCAGATTTAAAGGAGTGTTAATTTCAGGTGGTCTTTGCGGTATTACAGGAGGCTCAAACAGATGTTTATTCTTCATGTTTGCTTTTGCCGCCGCTCTAATTACACGAGCCAATTGTAAGGTTAAGTCTCCAACAGAATAGGAACCTCCTGGTTTACAGAGAACTTCAACAGCACCAGATTCCAGAGCAACCATTGCAAGATCACTACCTTGTTTAGTAAGTGAACTAATAATGATAACTGGTTTTGGAAAAAATCGCATTATTTTTTTTAAGAATGTAATTCCGTCCATACGAGGCATTTCCACATCAAGTGTAATAACATCGGGATTTAGGCGTACAATCTTATCACGGGCAACATAGGGGTCAATAGCAGAGCCTACCACCTGAATATCCGGGTACTTATTCAGATCTTCTGTTAATTTTTTTCGAACTATAGCGGAGTCATCAACGACAAATACCCGGATCATACTTCTATTTTCGTTTATAGGGTGATATAGTCATTAGTCGACCTTCTGCAACAAAAAAGATTGTCCAATGTTCGTCTGTTTTGTCAGATTCAGTAATGGTATTGGGGTCGAGTATTTCAGGAATTGAAAGCTTGCAGGTAGCACTTGGGTCAACTCGAACAAGATAATTTCCACCAATTATATTTGCAGTTTCACAAGCCATAGACTCTATGTGTTCTTGCAATAACTCATCTTGAGTGATGCCCATAAAATTCATGGCCATTTCAGAAAGTAATTGTGGGTCAATTGTGAAATGAAGATAAAAATCCGTGTTAAAATGAATACCAACATGAACAGAATTTCCTGATATTTCACCATTGGAAACTTTCTTCCCATCATCGTCTAAATCAGGAAAAATGAAGAACATATCAGTCATTATCTCGTCAATGACTTCAATTATAATTTCTTTGTTATTTAAATTAAGCATTGGAGTATCCTAATATTTTTAATACATCTGCGCCTATCTGTTCAGGCCTAAACGGCTTAGTAATGTAATCAGCTGCGCCAATATCAAGCGCTCTTTGAACAACATCATCTCTACCTTCGGTTGAAATGACAATTACAGGAATTGAACGTAATACCTCGTCATCTTTCAGGTATTCTATGAAAGTTAAGCCATCCATAATAGGCATATTTAAATCGGTAAGGATTAAGTCAATCCAATGTGCACGTGCTTCAATTAGACCTTCTGCACCATTCCCTGCTTCAAATAACTCGCCAACATCAACACCAGACATTCGAATGGTCTTGATAATAACTTTGCGCATTACGGGGGAATCATCAACTATTAAAAAATTAAAAGCCATTTTTTTATCCGTTTATTTGATTGTACTGGTGTAGGTGATAATTTCTTCTTTATTAACATCAAGAAGAATGCTTCCTGTTGCAATATCTATTCTAACGGTTCTGTGAACTCTACCACCTACATGCTCATTTCGAATGAGTAATCCTTCTTGCCATAGAATTTTTCTTAATGACACATAGTTTCTTTTGCCGATATTGAAATAATCTTCACGATCAAAAACCTGCGCACCTCCAAAAACACTAATACTCATAGTTGCTTTTTTGGCACCCATAGCAATGCATTTCTTAATTAAAATCGGCACTCCTGTATCCATATACTTATATGGATTAAAAGAGATTGAATTTTTCGTCATTTTTTCAATATTTGAATCTGGAAGCATAACATGAATCATTCCAGATACGTGAACTATTGGGTCATATACTAATACAGCAATACATGAGCCAAGTGAGTAGGTAATTAATGTATCACTAACATTATTACTAACTGCTAAATCGGAGATGCCGACCGTAATTTTGGTGTTCTTTGCAACACTTTCAAGCTTCATTCATCACCCGTTTAATCTTCGGTAAATTGTTGGTTTAATCATTGTAAGATTATGTTTTATTGCACTTAAGCTTTCGGAGTGGCCATTTATAAAATAACCGTTAGCCGATAACCTAGTACATAGTAAACTTACAATTTTTTCTTTAGTCGGATTGTCAAAATAAATCATCACATTTCTACAAAAAATGATATCGAAAGAATCTTTTAGTTGAAGTTGCTCAAGTAGATTATGTTTTGCATAAGTAATTTTGTCTCGAAGGGCAGGTTTTACTTTAACTAAATCTGTAAATCCACTTTTGCCACGTTGAAAATACTTTCGTTTTAATGTATCCGGCATCCCATCAAGTTCTTCTAATGGGTAAATTCCTTTTCTGGCCTTTTCTAATACAGTGACTGATATGTCGCTGGCAAAAATAGAAAAAGTAACTCCAGGGTAAGCGCTCAAGGCTTCCATCATAGAAATGGCAATAGAATAGGGCTCTTCACCACTTGAACTAGCAGAGCTCCATATTTTAATATGTTTTAATCCATGAGTTTTAACAAGAGTTGGTAAAATCGTTTCCGTTAAATAGCTGAAATGTGCATCTTCTCGGAAAAAAAAAGTGTGGTTGGTTGATATAGAATCTAAAACCAATTCAAGAGTTTTACCATCTGTTTCACTCTGTAGTTTGTTGAATAAATCATCATACCCGTTGATATGATTCTTTCTCATCAACTTGCCAATTCGAGTTTGAACAAGACAACGTTTAGCATCAGTTAGATTAATACCAGCCTCTTTGTAGATTAACTCTTTGAGATAGCGAAACTGTTTGTCTGCTATCACATAGTGCTGAAATTCAAATGGATCGGTTTGGCTCATATTGAAGAGTTTTACTAGCTTTTAATCATTACTAATTGTCGACTTGTCAATATTTTATCAATATCGAGTAATGTGATTACTTTTTGATTTACTTTGGCGATACCTAAGATGAAATCAGTATCTAAATCTACTCCAAAGGCAGGTGTATCTTCAATCATACTATCATCAAGGTTAATTACTTCTGAAACAGAATCGACAACAATGCCTAGAAACTGACTTCCACCTTTGTGTGATATTTCAACAATAATAATAGGTGTTCTAGCATCATCATCTCGTTGTTCTAATTCAAAGCGTTTGCGTAAATCAATAACAGGATGAACTTTACCTCTAAGGTTAATCACTCCTCGAACAAAATCAGGAGTTCTTGGTACTCTAGTAATGCTCATCATTCCAATAATTTCTTTTACACTGAGAATGTATAGACCGTAATCTTCACTAGCTAGGGTAAATGTAATATACTTTCCAGCATGAGCTCTTGCCTGCTGAATTTCAGTAATTTCAGTACGTTGAATAGAATCGATATGTTTGTCTTTCATTACTTCTGACTGAAGAATCAAGGCTTCTTCTTCGGAAATTTTATTTGAGCTTGATAAAGTTGGGTCATTTTCAATTTCGGCAAGTAATGCCTTCATTTCATCTGTTAAATCATGTTGCTTGTTTGCCATAAGATAGATTCCTGATTTAATATTTAGTCTTTATACGATCTTCCTGATTTCGGTAACAATGTTGGAACATCGATAATTAAACCTACTGTTCCATCCGATAATATTGCTCCTCCTGCTAAACCTCCAAGATTACTCAAGCTTTCGCCAAGGGATTTAATAACAATTTCTTGTTTATCTAACATTTTGTCTACTAATAGAGCTGCTTCTTGTTTATCACTTTCAACAATGATAATGAGGCCTTCCCATGCGTTTTCGACAGCTGAGTTAATTCCGAAATATTTTCCAACACGGATAAGGGGCATTACTTTATTTCGAATAAATACAGTTTCGCCTTTTCCTGCAATTTTATTTAGCTGTTCTTTTTTAATAACAAGAGACTCTTTTATGCTAATTGTTGGTAGAATATATTTTTCTGAACCAATTTCGACAATTACTCCATCAATAATTGCTAAAGTTAGAGGTAGACGAAGTGAAAACGTTGTTCCTTTACCTAATTTCGTTTGAATGTCGATATTACCACGTAGGCTAGTAATCGCTCTTTTTACAACATCCATTCCAACGCCTCGGCCTGAAATGTCTGTAATAACCTCACTTGTAGAAAAGCCCGAAGCAAAGATGAAGTTTAAAATTTCTTCTTCAGAATGTTTAGCACCAAACTGTGTAATTCCCTTTGAAATTGCTTTAGAAAGTACACTTGATGAGTCAATCCCATTTCCATCGTCGGTAACATCAATTACAACCATGCCACCTTTGTAGAATGCATTTAAAGTAATAGTTCCCGTTTCGTTTTTACCTCTTGACTTACGAACCTGAGGACTTTCAATACCGTGATCACAATTATTTCTAATCATGTGAACCAAAGGGTCATACAATTCATCAACCATATTTCTGTCAATTTCGGTTTCTTCACCGTAAACTTCCAAAACGATTTTTTTACCAGATTTTCTTGCTAAATCTCGAACAATCCGGTGCATTTTTTGAAAAGTGTCTTTGATAGGTACCATGCGCAACGACATGGATAAATCTTGAAGATTGTTCGTAATTCGTTTTAGTTGCCCAACATCTTGTTGTAAGCGCTTATCAACACTTGCTTTAACGACGTTGTTTTGAACAACCATATTTTGAGTAACAACAAGTTCGCCCACTAAATCAATAAGAGAATCCATTTTTAAGGTACTTACCCGCAGTGTGGAGTCTTTTACCCCTGTCATTGCTCTTGTACCTGTTAATTTATCTGAATCATCAGTTTTGCTAGGATTGCTATTAAAAACAGTAGTCTCGTTGTTTTTAGATTTTGTTATCGAATGATCTAATTTTGCTTTTGTAGAATGTTGAGTTGAGGTGTCATCTTTATGAGATGAAACACTTACATTCGATGGTTCTTCATGAAGATTTTTTTCATGAGAATCTAGAGTACCTGATCGAGCGTGTTCAACAAGATGGGCAAAACTGTTTAAGTCTACAGAATGTCCTTTATAATTTCCGGTTTCCATGGCATCAAGCAGGGCAGAAATCATACTTTTAAGCGCATCAATTCCTTTAAAAATAGCATCTGCTAAAGATGCACTATAAGATAATTTCCCTTTTCTTACCTCATCAAGTACGTCTTCGTACATGTGAGAGAAATTATTAATGTCAGTTAAATTTAAAAAACCAGCAACACCTTTTATAGTATGGAAAGGTCTAAATACGGAATCAATAATTGTTAGATCTTTAGGTGAAGATTCCCAATCAATAAGACCATTTTCAATCATCTGTATATGTTCAGCTGTCTCGTCAATGAAGCCTTGCAGTAATTCTTCGTCGTCTTTTAACGTTTGATTAATGAGTTTGTAATCATCAGAAGTTTTAAAATAATGATGATTAACAACAGCTTTAACTTCAACTTTGGGTTTCTCTTGAACAGGCTTTTCTTTTGGAGCTTGAACAGTACTCTTTGCAGGTTCTTTTACTGGAGTTGAAGCAGGTGTTTCTTTTTTAGGTAAAACAACAGGTTCGTCTAATTCTATAGTATGAGAATCAACATCATCTTCATGTGTTGCATCTTCGTTGTATTCAGTTTGTTTTTTTGCAAATTCAGCATCAGTAATGTATTCAGATTCGGAGTGAGCTAACTGAAGCTGTTCAATAGCGGCATTTAATTCATTAAGGCCAACAGCAGTAGATTCATATTCATCTAAAATAAGTCGTTCAACGATAGATCTTACTTGAAGAATATATTCTTGAATATTTTGCTCATGCAACTCGTCCAAAAGCTTTAAAATTTCTCCAAGAGCCTGAATATCATCGGCCTCAAGTAGAACAATTTTACTTGCTAATGAGTTTAGTATGTCTGCTGGATTTTTATTGATGGTCTGCATAGATTATTCATCAAAATCGTCTAAACGAAGTTTTTTTAATTTATTTCGAATGGTTCTGTCGGAGATGCCGAGAAGTTCTGCGGCTTCTTTTTGATTGCCGTTAGTTCTTTCTAAAGCTTGTTTAATTAATTTTAATTCCATTTCTTCAATTGGAATTAAGGGTAAATCAGCGTCAGAGTCAAGTTCATCCGATAATTCTAAGTTAGAAAATAAACTGTTTTGTATGTGTTCAAATGTAATAGTTTTTGAACTCCCTGACATTAAAACACCACGCTGAATCACATTGTTTAATTCGCGTACATTACCTTGCCATTGTTGTTTACTCAGATAGCTTTGAACATCAGAACTTAGTTCTTTTTCACCCATTCCATATTCTGCAGCAAATTTATTCACGAAATAAGTTGCTAATTCTAAGATATCGCTACTACGCTCTCTTAAAGGTGGAATAATAAGTGGAAATACATTTAACCGATAAAACAAATCAGATCTAAATTGGCCTTCTTTTATGCTTTTGCCAATATTTCTATTAGATGTTGCAATTATTCGAACATCAACTTTTTTTGCTTGTTGACTTCCTACTGCCCTAAACTCTTTTTCTTGTAAAACTCGTAATAATTTGGCTTGAACACCAAGTTCAATTTCTGTTATCTCATCTAATAATAAGGTTCCACCGTCGGCTTCATCGAAAGCTCCTTTGGCATCGTTAATTGCTCCAGTAAATGACCCTTTAATATGTCCAAAAAGCGTGCTTTCAACTAACTCACTAGGTAAATTTGCACAATTAATCTTAACATAAGGTTTGTCTGCACGGTCGCTATTGTAGTGAATCAAGCTAGCAAAAACTTCTTTACCAACTCCACTTTCGCCTTGAATAAGAACAGGAGCATTATTTTGTGCAATTTGTGGAAGCGCATCTATTAATGCAGTGATTTTTGGGTGAGTCCCAACTAATTTTATATCGACAGATTGTTTTGCAGCTCCTTTGGGTTTTGAATTACTCTTCGGATTTACATCGTTATCAAGAGCTTTTGGTCCTTCAAAAGTATGTTGAGCAAACTCTATAGTACCCTGATTGCGTAATTTAAAAAAACGATTAATACGGGCTAAAATTTCGGGGCCTTGAAAAGGCTTTGTGATATAGTCGAACGCTCCTTTTTGAATGGCATTTACACCATGTTCAATGCTGCCAAAACCAGTCATCATTATTAAACCAATAGTTGGATGATGTGTTTTTACATGGTTGAGCACTTCGTCGCCAGACATTTCAGGCATTTTAACATCGGTCAAAATGAGTTGGATGTCGATTTTTGGTATAGCTTTAAGAGCCTCAGATGGAGAGGAAAATGCGGTTACGCTATAACCGTTTGAACTTAGATGCAATTGCAAATATTGCAAAAGTGATGCATCGTCTTCAATTAATAATATGGAGCCTTTCAATATTAAACCCTTTGTTAGATTTTTTGGGTTTAATGTACTTGTTAAGGAGCTATTATTCTACTTTTATTTACAGATTTGATAGGATTTTTGCCAGTCTAGTAGCAACTTCTGTAATAATTTCCGGGTTTTCTGCAAGATTCTGTCTTAATTTTTCTAAATCTACCGGATAAGCTTGTTTTAAACTTGGAGTCATTGAGTCTGACTCTAATTCTATAATGTCATGCTGAATGGCAGCGGCGAGTTTTTTTATAGAACTTTCGGAAGTGTAGTAACCCTGTTCTGCTTTAGAACGGACTGAACGAACTCTATCTAATGAATTATCATCAAGTTTTTGATACACCTGTTTAGCAAACGATAAGTCGTCTGAGGCGCTTGCTGAAGAGATCGATACTTTATCAGCTGAGTTCTGATCAACTCTGTTGCTAGAAGAAGTGTCCGAAAGTTTTCCATAACTCTCATTTGATGGAGTTTTAATTCTGGAATTAGAATTTCGGTCAATTCGTTGTGTAGATGTAAGTGTTCTGATATCCATATTCAGCCCTCAATTTTTGAGGAAATAAAAAGTGATTCTTTAGGATGCTTAGGTTGTTGCAGAGAGTAACTAGAATGTGCCTTTTTATCTTTAACGGCTGTTCCAGATTTCGTTCTCAACCTATCTGCTTGTGATTTAAGAAGATTTCTGAATTGATGATCTAATGACATTAATTCGTCGTATCGTTCTTTAACTTGTACATTCTCTTTATCGGATAATTTAGAGCGGTCTAAAGTTTTTATATGTAAATCTAATTCAGAATAAATTTTTCCTCTTTCAATCATGAGTTTTGTTACTACAACATACTCACTTTGATCTTCCTGAATATGGCTAATCATTTGATTGGTTAGATCAATTGCTTTAGTAAATAATTTATACTCAGTTGAATCGGAAGTCATTAAGCGCATGTATTACATGTATTTAGGGAGGTCTTTTAGTACTATTTTGGCAGCTTTATTTAGAGCGTGCACCATATCTAAAAACTCTTGAGCCGGATATTGTTTAACTACTTCTTCTGTCTTTTTATCAATGATTTTAATTACTGTTTTTTGAGTTTTATCATCAATTGAGAAAGATATTTTTTCATTAAAGTAGGATAGTAATGATTTATTAACGGCGGTTTCAGCATTTTGTAATGCTACCTTATCATTAATTACTCGTAACAAATCATTATTTTCTGATTTGGTTTCAAATGTATCAGGTGATTTAACAGTGTTTCTAAGCTCTGTTTCACCATTAATTTTCACTTTTTTTATTTCCTGAGTGGAAATATCTGACATGAAATTAGAAATTGAATTAACTGCTGATGTAGTCATAATGTGTTAAATTTTAGCCGTAAGAGTTGCCAAAGCTCAGCAATGATTGATATTGAGCGTTAGCTTGATCTGAAATTGCCTGAAGTTGAATGAACTGATTCGTTAACTGAACTCTGCGACGTTCAAGGAATTCATCTTGTGATTGGATTCGTTGATTCAGTAATTCAATTCTATCGTCTATATTGCTTGTTAAAGACTTAACAAGGCCATCTGTTTTGATAAATACATCAATTGAGCTTTGCAGCTTACCAACTATGCCACTAAATGAGTCGGTTCTGTCATTTGCAAATAGTGTTGCAATAGAATCAGGACTAGATTCGAGTGTATTAGTTAATTTCGATTGATCTTTAATATAAATTGTACCATCGTTCTTGAAATCAAGGCCAATATCCAAGAGTGTTTGAATATTTGTTCCTGGAGGTATGACCGGGTTTAAAGGGTCGCCAATGTTTACAGTATCACTTAAAGCTGTTGACACGGCATTTTGTCTTAACGTATACGTAAGCTCTCTAAAAGAACGATCTCTGTAAAGAGGGCCACGATCACCAGATGTGCCGTTTAAGAATGATTGTTGTCTGATTTCTGAGATTACAGAATTATACGACTCAATAAATCTGTCGATATTAGCTTGTCCTGATTCGGTATCAGCTTCAATGCTTAAGGTTTCAGTTGCTGTTGTAAGTTGACGTAAAGTAATGGAAAGGCCTGAAATAGCATCAGAAACTACATTGGAACTCCGTTCGAAATTGAGCCCATCAATAGTGAATTTTGCATTTAAGGTTGTTGCATCGAATAAACGCCCACCGTTCAATGAACCGCCGACTAATACATTTGTATTGTCGTCGGAATTTGCACCGCCATTATCTACCGTTAATTCTAGAAATTCTGCAAGATTTGTTTCACCATCTGCATCAATGGTATTGGTGAATGAAATTACATTATCTGCGCCTGTTAATTTACTACGAATAGATAAACGAGCGCTTCCACTTGTTTCTCTTAAAATAGTTGCTTGAACATCACTTCCAGCAGTGTCATTAATAGCTGTGGAAACTGCAGTAAGAACTTCTTCATTAGACATGCCCGATAAGTCATCTACGCTAATTGAATAAGTTGTCCCATCAATTGTTAAATCAAACGTTAATTCATCTGCGCCGGTTGCAGAATTTATGGCTGTTGCAATATCTCCATCAGCCGCTACAAATTGTTTAGAAACCCTAACATCTGATTTTGCAATTTGTTGAATTTCAACAGCATAATTTCCAGATGTATTTAAAGTAGAGGTATTAGAAACCATGAAAGCCGACTCATTTGATGAGTTGGCTGCATATAAATCAAATAAATTATTTGAAGTGCTACCGAATTCAGTTAAAACGGTATTGAAACTACTGAGCTTAGAGCCAACAGTGCTTATTGCTGTTTTACGAGAAGTTTGCTCAGTAACTTGATCCTCATAACTAAATTTCTTGTTACTTTCGAGCGTAATTAGGTTATTAATCAATTGTTCGTACAATTGATTAACGCCAAATAGTCCTGAATTTACTGCTGAAGACATAATGAAAAGTTGGTTGAGGAATTAAAAAATTAAACAGCAGTGTTTAAGGTTGATTTATTCCCTTTAACTACTGATTCGTACCAAGCGTCGCGGACACCTGTAAGTAAATCTCGAACTTCGTCGAATTTATTATCACGAGCAACGTGTTGACAATACTCGTATAAATTAAAGAAGTTTTCAGCAACTTCGTAATCATGATTTAACGAACGCATCAATAAAGAAAGAATTTTTATTAAGCGTACTTGATCTTTACGGTAAGTGGCTTGAATGGCCATATCATAAAGAATTCCGATTAATTCTGTAGGAGTAGCATTTTTTATTTGCTGTACTTGATACGTATTTAATGCTGAATTCATAGGACAAAGATGAGATTAGTGCGTTAAAGAAATGGAGGGAATATCGATAATGATACTCCCATCCCATTTCAGATGTCGAGGATTACCTACTTAGGAAACCTAAAACAGCTTGAGGTGCCGAGTTAGCCTGTGCTAAAGAAGCGATAGCAGTTTGTTGCAAGATTTGCAATTTAACGGCTTCACTTTGAACTTTTGCAAAGTCAGCATCACGAATTCTACTGCGAGCAGATGAATTACTGTTTACAGCTTGAGTAAGGATTTCCTCACGGATGGAAAGCTGAGTTTGGTATATACCTAACTGATTAACAGCGCCAGCAAGAAGATTGATAGCAACGTCGATACTAATCATAGCTGATTGAGCAGCTGCAAATGAAGTAACGTCAATACCAGCAATACCTAAACCAGAAGCTGTAAAACTAGCAGCAGCACCACCAGAAGTTAATTGAACATTGATTGTATCAGCTGTTCTTTCACCTACTTGGAAAGTTGCGTCATAAGTTCCAAGAAGAATATTTCTACCTTGGAATACGGTCTGAGTAACTAAAGAATCTAACTCACCCACGAGGCTATCAACCTGTGCTTGAATAAAATCGCGTTCGTCAGTTCCGTAAGTATCGTTCGCAGCTTGTGTAGCTTTAGTTTTTATTGTAGTTAGAATATCTAAAACAGAATTCATACTAGCTTCTGCAATATCCAAAACTGATTTAGCATCACCTGTATTGGAAAGAGCTTGCTCTAAACCAGCAATACGTGAACTCAATTTTGCAGAGATTGAGAAACCTGCAGCATCGTCTTCTGCTTTATTAATACGGAAGCCAGTTGATAATTGTAACTGAGTGATTCCGAGTTGTTTGTTAATCCTGTCTAGAGAAAATCTAGATTCAAGGGATTGAACATTCGTATTAATACGATTAAAATCGCCGAATGCCATAATATAGCTCCTTCTATTTGTATTGAAATTAAGACCCCTTCCTTGGGGTCTTTGTGTGTTTTTGCTTAAGCTGAGATAAATCCAAGAACGGCTTGCGGAGCAGCATTAGCTTGCGCTAATGAAGCAATAGCAGTTTGTTGAAGGATTTGAAGTTTTAACACTTCACTCTGTTCTTTTGCAAAATCTGCGTCGCGGATTCTGCTTCTTGCTGAGGAATTTGAGTTAATTCCTTGGGTCAGAATTTCTTCCCTAATGGAAAGTTGAGTCTGATAAATACCAAGATTATTAACGGCTCCTGCAATATAATCTATTGCACTATCGATACTTACCATTGCTAATTGTGCACTTGCAAATGAGCTAACGTCTAAAGCATCGATTTCCAAACCAGAAGCAGTAAAACCAGCGTCTGCACCACCAGAAGTTAATTGAACATTGATTGTATCAGCTGTTCTTTCTCCTACCTGGAAAGTTGCATCATAAGTTCCACCTAATAATGATCGACCTTGATATACAGTAGTTGTAACTAATGCATTTAGTTCGTTTACTAAACTGTCCATCTGGTCTTGAATAAACTGACGTTCATCAACACCGTATGTGTCATTGGCCGCTTGTGTTGCTTTTGTTTTCAAGGTTGTTAGAATATCGAGCATAGAATTTAAACTCGATTCTGCGATATCTAATACGGATTTTGCATCACCTGTATTAGATAAACCTTGTTCTAAACCAGCAATACGAGAGCTTAATTTAGCCGAAATTGAAAACCCTGCTGCATCATCTTCCGCACGATTAATGCGAAATCCAGTTGAGAGTCTTAATTGGGTTACACCAAGCTCTTTATTGATTTTATCCAGAGAAAATCTAGATTCCAATGTTTGCACATTGGTATTAATCCTGTTAAAATCTCCGAAAGCCATAAAAGCTCCTTCTTTATGATTGTTTCTGTTAGAATGCCCCGTCCCTGAGGCAATCTATGTTATCGAACAATCTGAAATTTCTTTAAATCGGAAATTTGTTTTCACAAAAATAAGTCAAAGAACAAAGAGGGCTTCTAGGGCCTTTGGAGGATTGGGACATGTGGGACTAACAGAGAATCAAAAAACCTTAGACCTGAAAATGTGTACTCAGATCTAAGGTTTAAAAGGAGAATAAACTTTTACTGTAAAAATCCAAGTACTGCTTGAGGAGCTGAATTTGCCTGAGCTAAAGAAGCAATAGCTGTTTGTTGTAAAATTTGCAATTTAACTGCTTCACTTTGAACTTTAGCAAAGTCAGCATCACGAACTCTACTTCTTGCAGAAGAATTACTATTTACAGCTTGAGTAAGAATTTCTTCGCGGATAGAAAGTTGTGTTTGGTAAATACCTAAGTTATTTACCATGCTTGCTACGCCGTTTATAGCGCCGTCAATATTAGACATTGCTATTTGAGAATTCGCATTGGAGTCAACTACAAGAGCGTTAACACCTAAGCCTGTTGAGTCAAAGCCAACACCTGAAGTGCCTGAGAAGATTTGAACATTAATAACATCTGCTGTTCTTTCACCAACTTGGAAAGTTGCATCATAAGTACCTGCAAGTAAAGAACGACCTTGATAAACGGTTTGGTTAATTAAAGAATCTAGTTCACCTACTAAACTATCAACTTGAGCTTGAATAAAGCCTCTTTCTTCTGATCCGTACGTATCGTTAGCAGCCTGAGTTGCTTTTGTTTTTAGAGTAGTTAAAATATCAAGAATGCTATTTAAGCTAGACTCAGCAATATCCAATACAGATTTTGAATCACCAGTATTTGCTAATGCTTGTTCTAAACCAGCTATACGTGAACTTAATTTAGCTGAAATTGAAAATCCAGCTGCATCATCTTCAGCTTTGTTAATTCTAAAGCCAGTAGATAATTGTAATTGAGCATTACCAAGTCTCTTGTTGATTTTGTCTAGAGAAAATCTGGACTCGAGGGATTGTACATTAGTATTAATCCGGTTAAAATCTGCGAATGCCATAATGTGAGTATTTAGAGTGATAGGTTTTTTTGTGTTATGACTCACTTATCGTATAGTGGGAAAGCAGACTTTAATTTTTTTGAATAAATAATTTGAATTTATTTTTATAGAAATTGTTTAATGGTGCGTAAGTTATTGATATTAAACATTAAATAGCATGTAGTAGATTTATTAAATTAAAATATCTTCATAATACTTAGATAGAACGGTGTCTCTTTTTTGATAATAATCTCTTAGCGCTTTTATGGCTTCTACATTATAACGATTAATATTCAACACTTCTTTAAACCATTTAGATGCAATATCTGGTTTACCAATTTTGAGATACATTTCACCGAGATTGAATCGGGCGTTTTCGTTTTTGGTATCTAGCTCACAACATTTTTTTAATAGCTGAACTGCTTTTTTCTTTTCTCCATTCGACCAATACCAAACAGAAAGGTTGTTTAGCGTTGGGCTATGATTTGGATTTGTTTCAATTATGTGTTCAAAAAGTTTAATGGCAACAGGAAATTGTTTTTTTCTGTAATAAGAAGTTGCTTTCAAATATTGAATATCGGATTCGAAGGGGAGTTCTTCCAATAATGTATCACATTCTCGAATACATTCATCTAACTTACCGTCTGTTTGCAGCTTTGAACAATAAGACACTTGAGCTAAATATGACTTAACCTTTTCTAAAGACCAATTCGAAGTGTGAGAGAAGCGAGACTCATTGTATTTAAACTTGATTACAGTATTCTCAATAAACTTGGCTTCTTGATTTTTATGTTCAATACTATCTTCTCGTTTATTGTATAAACCTAAACTCTGATTGATTTTCTTAAACTCAAAAAATTGAGAAAGTTTAATCCAAAATTCAAAATCACCAGAAGTAACAAAGTCGGGGTCGAAGAAGCCTACTTTTTCATGAATGGACTTTCTCCACATAGGAATGGGACCAATGTAGCATAGGCCACTGAGTAAAATCTCACGATCGTGTTCGTTCAGCTTAAACATGCCATCGGAAGAGTTTATTTCAAAGGTCTCATTTTCATTTTTTGTTATGAGTACATCTGGGTACACTAAAGCATATTCAGGATGCTCATCCAAATAGCATGATAAGACCTCGTAAGCATCTTTCCGCAGTCTGTCGTCTGTGTTTGCGTTAGTTAGATATTTGCCAGATGAAAGTTCAATTCCTCGATTCCAAGCTTTATAAACTGTTTCGCGTTCGGTTCGGAGATATTTTATATTAGGGTGAAGTTGTTGATATTCTTTAACAATACCCCCTTCATTTTGTGTAGATCCACTATCAATAACAATAATTTCTAGTTTGTTACCTAAGGTTTGTGATAAAAGATCATCGAGGCGACCTTTAATGAATCGTTCGGCATTATAAGTGGATACAATTGCTGAAACTAAATATTCCATAAAAGCTGAATTTAATTCTGATTTATATTTTCTCGATTGATTTTTTGAACTCTTGAATTTTTTCAATCATTATCTTAACTGTTTGTCTGTAAGAAGTACTAATAAAGTAGGATAAAAGTCTAATCGCTTCATTAAACTCTCTTTTACCTACAAGTTGATTAGCTTCTTTGGAGCCGCTTTTCCAGATTTCATGCTCATTAAACGTGAAAAAATCGGCTGGTTTTTCTCTATTCCAGTCAATATCCCAAATGTCTAACTTTTTGAAATATTCTACACCATATTTTTCAAACCATTCATGAATTTGTGCTGTTCTCCAAGTTTCTTGAATGGCAAGTTTAGATGGGTTAAACCAATCGGAATACGCTTCAAACCAAAGATAGGGACTGTTTTGTAGTGCTAGTCCAGATTCGTTTTTAGAAGGGTAATATTTGATATTAATTTCTGTAGTGCTTATGTGAGGCTGCCTTATAAGCTCTAACATTCTATACCAAGCTTGTTTAACTAAAAGATTATGCCAATTTACAAATTGAAAGTGCATTAATCCATAATCGTATGTTTTGAAAAAATAGTAGGTTCCATCAAGATTAGCTGGAGTTCTGCCTGTATGAATGAACTCAGATTCATAATAACATTCTCCATCATCACAGAAAATAAATGCTTTCATATTCCAAGTCCAAACAGAATTGTCAAAACGGAACTTTGAGCATGATCTCCATAATTGAATCCAAGTAAAAAAGAACTGATCACCAGGATTCATGCAATAGATGGCATGTTTTAAAAGGTTATTCTCTAAACAATTTCCGGTAAAAAGTTCATCAGCGTCTAAAACAATAAAGTGAGTTCCACCATGATTTCTTCCGGCGTTTAGTAATAAATTTCTATCACCAGGTTCGTCTCTAAACCAAGTGTCTTTTTCAATAACTTCGAGAATGCAACAATCTTTTGCCAAGCTTTTCACAATGTTCACTGTATTATCGTCTGAATGATCGTCTAGAACGATAATTCCATCTGTTAATAAAGATAAAGCTCTTAAAGAGTTTTCAATATGTAGTTCTTCGTTTTTAACAGGAACTAAGCCAATAATTTTACCAGATTTGGCCGACTTAAAGCGGAAATCTTCGAGACGAACGTTTTGAAGTTTCGTATTCAGAACGTTCTGAATGGCTTTGCAATCTTCAATATCTTTTCCTTCACCTCGGTTCGTTTTCATAGCATTTAAAGCTTGAAGACTTATGCATTTAACACCATTTAAATAAAAATGGAGTTCAGGATTTTGAATAATTTCATCTTTTGGCCATCCATGATATTTAAGCTGTGAAGCTATAACATGACTATTAATTCCTTCAATTGGCCCAGCCCATGGTTTATCTCCAACATGAAGGAAATCTAAATCTCCACATTCTCGAATTCCATAGGCTGAAAGACTAGAGCTTCCATCGATACATACGTTACTTAGAGGTACTTTTACTGTATTTAGCCATTGAGAAAACTGATTAAATAGCGTGTAAAAGACAGGGAAGTTTTGAACAGTTGATTTTTCAAGAAAATGCCTTGAATTGGCATTAAGAAGGGCTCCACTGATTAAAGCTGTTTCACCATGTGTATCATTTATATGAACAGAATGATTTTCAACATTATAAGCTGCTCTTATTTTCTCTTTAATTGTTTTAAGTAGAACGAGATTATCGGATTGAATAAGGTAAACTCGAACATTTGCTGAACCAGAAAAACAATTTGATGCTTTAAATTCTGCGCCTGAGAAGCCATTTTTGAAGGAGCCAAGCCATGGCTCATCAGCATAAATTTGTCGAATGAGATTTATGCCAAACTTGCCATAAGGAGTAATCGATTTGAAATAGATAACAGGAACATTTGAGCGGATAAACTGATCAATCTCTGAGTCTAAGCCTTCAGCTCGAGGAAAGAGTGTAATGGCTCGAGTCGTAGAATCAAGCTCCGCAAACAAACTAGCGCCAAAGTCTAGCCATTTTTCTTCGAGATTTTTTTGAGCAAAAAAAGTAGAGTTGAAATTCGTTTGAGAATTAGGCATTACAACAGTTAAAACAGGTATGGAATTCGCAAAAGCTGCAGCCACTCTGTGTGCGCCATCTAAAACAATTCCTTGGCTAGAAACTGGAATGACAGATTCGGCAGGATTAAATCCTATGGTTTGAAATGAAGTTAAAACCTCGTGAAAAGCTGTTTGAAAAGATTCGAAATCGGATTTGCCACTTCCATCTTCTTCAAAAAAATTATTAAACACTTTAAGATGAGCTTTATAGGCTTCTGTTGCAAAATTAGTTAAATCACCCGCATAAAAATGTTGAGCATAATTAATTTTGAACGGTAAATCGAAGCGTTCAGGAGTGAGAAGTCGGCTACTTTTTACTCGTAGTAATTGTAAGGATTCAGGGGCAGAATGAACCTTCAAAAAATGTGGGTTTATTAAGTGTTGAATCGCAGAAAGAGGAACATTTTCGGTAGGAGCAAGAAATAAATCTTGTCCATTATCTTCATAAACGCTGTATGAAACGGTGTGCGCAAATTCGATTATTTCATCACGCAGGTTTCCGTATTCAATTATAATTAACTCCGGTTTAAATCGATTAAAATCAAGTGTTTTTAGAACTTCTAAATCGTAGCCTTCTGCATCAATAGAAAGAATATCTATATGAGAAAATCCTGCTGATTCAACCAATTCGTTAAGTGTAGTAGTTTCAACATTTTCTGTGTGCCAATCTGGTTTTAACTTATCCCAACGATCTTTTTCTGCTTCTAAAACACTCGCTACATCTGAACCCCATTCTTGTAAATTGGGATAGGATGAAACGTGAATTGGAATGGGTCCTTTATCTGGGCTAATTGCTTTATTAACTAAAATAGCCTCAGGGTAAGCCGAATAGGATTTTTTTAAGCGTAGAAAATTATCGTGAACAGGTTCAACATGAATAGATTTCCATCCAAATTTTGTAACCAACCTTCGGACATTGCTATAATGAACGCCATCAAAAGCGCCAATTTCGATGCAAGTTTTTTCTTTTGGGCGAAAAGTGATTAGATATTTTTCAATTTCATCATCTTGTGCTATCTGAGCAAACCAGCCACTTACATGTTTTTGAAGTTCTCGGGCGTACCAAAATTGGGGTTTTATTTGCTGCAGTAAGGCACATTTTTCCATAGATACTGAGCTATCTCCCGTTTCATAAGCGGCTTTTGCAGTGAGCCAATGCCAGACCCAGTGAGCGGAATCTTCCTTAGAAAACGTTTTTAAAAGAGCAAGCGCAGGGGTAAATTGATCGGATAAAAATAGTAGTAATGCTTGTATAGATTGATGTGAAGTCGAAGAAA